>Ga0268265_10000654_pt1 | contig 34397 bp, 33 predicted proteins | sample KBSSwiS52_FD_190355 | JGI IMG/M metagenome (GOLD analysis project Ga0268265, IMG submission 190355) | Switchgrass rhizosphere microbial communities from Kellogg Biological Station, Michigan, USA - KBS Switchgrass S5-2 (SPAdes) (version 2) | ecosystem: Host-associated > Plants > Roots >...
CACGCGCAGGGTCATCTTCTCGTGGTCGAAGGTGATGACGTAAACCTCGAACGAGAGACCGGCGACTTCCTGGGTTTCGATCCCCTGCACCTGGCCCACGCCATGGGCCGGGTAGACGACGTGATCGCCAACCGAGAATTCCAATCCGTTCTTGCTCATTCAAATATCCTCTCAATAGATCCGCGGAGCCGGTCTGTCCGATGACGCGGGCGGCGGCCCGCCGGGGCCAGAGATCTTCGAGGGCAGAGACAACGCTACGCCGGCCGCTGAATGTCGCCGCGGCGGGGGGAAATCTCTGAACCGAATAACCTCTAAGACATCCTTCGCCAGCTAGGCGGTCGTCGGCCGGAACGGCGTAACTTCCAGAAACGACGCGGGGCGGTCTGTCCGGCAGCCCTCACGTCACTCAGAACCGTATCATAAAATTAAGCCGGTAGAAAGGCTTGCCGCAGCGCGTCACGAGCCGCGGCCGGGCTTCTCGCTGAAATATTTGTCGAACTTGTCAGTTTCCCGCTCGAACTCGGCGGCGTCGGCGGGCGGCTCGCCCTTGACCGTGATGTTCGGCCAGGTCTGCGAGAATTCGGAGTTGATCTTCAGCCACTTGCCGTCGGGATCGTCCTCGGTGTCGGGCTTGATGGCGTCCACCGGGCACTCCGGCTCGCACACCCCGCAGTCGATGCACTCGTCCGGACTGATGACCAGGAAGTTCTCGCCCTCGTAGAAGCAGTCGACTGGGCACACCTCCACGCAGTCCATGTACTTACATTTGATGCAGGCGTCGGTGACGATATAGGTCATCGAGGGGTCGAACTCCGGGCGCGCCTCAAGAGGGCGCGGGTTTTTCACGGCCAGGGGCCGCCTTGTCAATGCGCCAGGGCTGCGGGCGCCCTCAGGATATCTGCAAGGGCGAGTACAGGGTGCGGGCCTCGGCCGGCGGGCCGCGGCGTTCCCCCAGCGCCTCCACCCTGACCGCGGTCAGCCGCCCGCCGGCGGCGAACACCAGCGCGTCGCCCACCCGGACGGGGCGGGCGGGCTTGTCCAGCCGGCCTTCCACGCCGCCGCGGGTCAGCCGCACCCGGCCCTCCTCGCAGAATTTCGCCGCCAGGGTGCGGGTCTTGAAGAACCGCGCGCGCCAGAGCCAGACGTCGGCGCGGCAGGCGTCGGCCTCGCCGCTCATGCGCGCGCCTTCGGCCGCCGCCGCGGCCGCTTGCGGCGCACCGGCGCGGCCGCGGGCCGAAGGGCGGCCAGGGCCGCGAACGGCGAGGCGGCGTGCGGCTGGCCGGCCCTGGCGGCCGGCTCGCCCCGGCGGCGCCAGGCCGTGGGCTCGCCCGGCTGGACGGGGGCGGCGATGAAGCCCAGGCCACGCAGGATCGCGCCGGCCTGGTCCTCGTCCCAGCCCAGCTCCTCGCGGGCCTGGTCAGACAGGACGATGGCGTCGCCGCGCCGCTGCGTCGCGCGCAGCAGTTCGTCCAGGCGCTCGAGCTGCTCGACCGGCACGGCCAGCCGGCCCACGGCGCGCAGGCCGAAGGCGGCCAGCGCGGCCGGCCCGGGCCGCGGCTCGGGCAGGGGGCTGGGCGCGCCGATGGCCGGGCGCCAGTCCGCAACCTGCCGCCGGGCGAAGGCCTGCGACAGGCTGGCCGCCTCGGGCCGCAGCAGGGCGGGCAGGAACAGGCTGAACGCGCCCAGGCGCACGCCCAGCGCCTTCAGCGCCCGGCGCTCCACCTGGCTGAGCGCCCGGGCCTCCTCGCGGACCTGGGCCCGGTCGAGGACGCCGCCGGCCTCGATCAGCCGGAAGGCGAGGCCGCGGGCCAGGCCCTTCAGCCGGCCCTCCGACACCGCCGCCTCCAGGGCGCGCAAGGGTCCAAGCCGCCGGCCGGCCTCCGCCGCCACGAACGCCTCCAGCCGGCGCGCGGCGCGCTCGCGGCCGGCCGGCGGGCCCAGGTCGCCGTAGAGCCGCAGCCGCGGCTGGAACGGGCCGCCGCCGGTCAGCACGCCGGCCGCCTCGCCGCGCCACAGCACCACGCCCTCGGGATCGAGCGCGAAGGCCTCGTCCGGCTCGGCCGCCAGCCGGCCCAGCCGCCGGGCGATCTCCGGGCCCACGGCGGCGACCGCCGCGGCGCGCAGGGCCTTTTCCTCCAGCAGCGAGGCGCCCTTGGCCGGTTCGAAGGCCGCGGCCTGCAGCCGGCCCACATAGTGGCCCTCCACGGTCACCGACCCGTCGGCGGCGACGCCGGCCAGCATGTCCTCGCGCACCCGCAGGCCGCGCATCAGCGCGCTCGTTCGACGGTCGACGAACCGCGCCATCAGCTTTTGATGCAGGGTGTCGGAAAGCCGGTCCTCCAGCGCCCGCATGCGGCCCTGCCAGCCGGCCGCGTCGGCCAGCCAGTCGGGGCGGTTGGCCACATAGGCCAGGGTGCGCACGCTGGCGAGCCGCGCCGACAGGGCGTCGATGTCGCCGTCGACCCGGTCGAGCCCGGCGTACTGGCCGGCGATCCACAGGTCCGGGATGCGGCCGGCCCGGCCGGTCAGGGCGTCGAAGAACTCGCGGATCAGCCGCAGGTGGTCGTCGAAGCCGGTCTTGCGGAAGTCCGGCGTCTGGCACACGTCCCATAGCCGGAACAGCGCCGTGCGGTCGCGCGCCCGGTCCGCCACCTCCGGGGCCGCCGCCAGGGCGCGCAGGGTGTGCTCGTCCAGGGCCTCGTCGGAAAGCTTCAGGCCGGCGCGGTCCGGCTGGGCGGCCAGCGAGCGCATCAGCAGCGGCAGCGCGCCGAAGTCGAGGCGGGAATTGCGCCACTCGGCGGACTCGATCGCCTCATAGCGGTGCGCCTCCACCGCCTCCACCAGGTCCGGGTCCAGCTCGTCGCACTCGCCGGTGACGCCGAAGGTCCCGTCCCGGCGGTAGCGCCCGGCGCGGCCGGCGATCTGGCCGATCTCGGCGGGCCTGAGCCAGCGGCTGCGCTTGCCGTCGAACTTGTGCAGCCCGGCGAACGCCACATGGTCGACGTCCATGTTCAGGCCCATGCCGATGGCGTCGGTGGCCACCAGGAAGTCCACCTCGCCCGACTGGTAGAGCTCCACCTGGGCGTTGCGGGTGCGCGGGCTGAGCGAGCCCATCACCACCGCCGCCCCGCCGCGCTGGCGGCGGATCAGCTCGGCGATGGCGTAGACCTGGTCGGCGGAGAAGGCGACCACGGCGCTGCGCCGGGGCAGGCGGGTCAGCTTCTTCGACCCGGCGTAGGTGAGGGTGGAGAACCGCTCGCGCGAGACGATCTCGGCGTGCGGCAAGAGGCGCCGCACCAGCGGCGCCATGGAGGCCGCCCCCAGCAGCATGGTCTCCACCGTGCCGCGGGCGTGCAGCAGCCGGTGGGTGAAGACGTGGCCGCGCTCGGGGTCGGCGCAGAGCTGGATCTCGTCGACCGCCAGGAACTCCACCTCCCGCGACAGCGGCATGGCCTCGACGGTGCAGACGTAATAGTGCGGCCGGGGCGGGACGATCTTCTCCTCGCCGGTGATCAGGGCCACGGCGCGCGCGCCCCGGGCCTTGACGATGCGGTCATAGATCTCGCGGGCCAGCAGGCGCAGCGGCAGGCCGATCATGCCGGAGGCGTGGCCGAGCATGCGTTCGACCGCCAGGTGCGTCTTGCCTGTGTTGGTGGGCCCCAGCACCGCCGTCAGGCGGGCCGGCGCCGCGCCGGTCGGGCGGTCGCTCATGGACCTAAGGTGGGGTCGGAATCGGGGCCCGGCAAGCGCCGGCGTCCGCTGCGTGCGCGCCGGCGCGAGAATCGCCCGCGCCGCGAGCGGCGGCGGCAGGACGGCGAACGCCGGTCTTCGCCGTGGCGTTTGCCGAACGGCGGTCTATCCTGCCGCGGACCTCGCGATTTTCGGAGAGACCGCCCATGGGCCTGAAGTTTGTCGAGAAGACCCCGCTTGGCGCAGGGAACGCGCTCACCCTGGCGAGTGGCTGGTTCTGGAAGTTGAAGGCGCGCCAGTGGGCCTTTTTCGATCTCGACGTGGTCGATGACGTGGAGCTTCCCAAAAACCTCATCGCGCAGACAAACAACTTTGACGTCATAGGGAAGATTGAGCTCAAACGAGGCGCCAATCCCAAGACCGCCACGATACGGATGTGCGGTAAGAATACAGGAAGCGCCTACGTCTACTTGCGGGATCAGAATAATTCCGATCCGTTCAAGCCCTACAAAGACGTGCAGATGCAAGTGGAGATTACGCAACGTAATGCTATGAGGCCAGAAGACCATACCATGGTCGATCTGACCGGAAAGACATTCGTAATCAACGCGCCAGACGCAAACATCTACAAGATGGAGACGACAAAAATATTTCCATCGGATTCCAACGACCCGCGTGATCTGCTCAAGGACGTGCCTGCGGGCGCGAACCATGTCATCGTCGCATGTCACGGAGATTTCAGGACCAAGCCGCTGGCCTTCGTCGCCGGCAAGCGGCGGGAGTCGATGGCGGTGGGCCTGGACAATGCGGCGGTGGTCTTCGCCAAGCTGCGAGGCCACGTCAGCAACGACTGCGTCGTCTGGATGGCCGGATGCCTGGTCGGCGGCAGCCTGCCGTTCGGCAAGGCGATCGCCGACGCGTCGGGATGCCCCGTCGTGGCGACGAGCAACGTGCTGCCGACCACCCCGCTCGACAGAGGCAAGATGGACATGATCGACCGGCATATGGCGGTGACGTCGTTCTGGCCGGGCGTCGACAAACGCGTGGATATCGGCGAGCTGTGCGTGGAGCAGCAGCGGTACAACTTCAAGGTCCCGCTGTAGGGCCGACGCCACCCGGCGGCGCCTCGCGATCCTTCCGCCATGCCCGCGGAGATTGCGGTCTTTCGCCGCGCGACCGAACACCATCTGAACGAGATTGGAGTTTCCGGTCAGATTCGCCTCAGGGCCGGCGCCGCAGACTGGCTCGCGATCCCCCGGGAGGGGACCCAGCACGAGGTGACTGACATGGCCCGCTTCCGCGTTATCGACTGGGCTCTGCTCGAACCCGCCGCCGGCCCGGTGAAGGTCGGCGACCTGGTCTCGGCCGACGCCGGCGGCATGCCGATCTTCCAGGTGACCGCCCTGTCGGACGGGCTGATTTCGCTCAAGGACGAACGCCACCCGCCCATGCAGGTCCGCTCGCTGGACGCCTTTCGCTGGCGCGGCGTCGCCGCCTGAGCCCGCCCCCTGCGCGGCGCCGCCGGCGCGGCGGACCGAGCTCCGCGATGAACCGCCGATGAGTGACCGGAGCCACAGCCCGTTCAGGCGTGGCGCCGCAATATCCCGGCCATAAGGGAGATTGTCATGCAACGTCATCTTCGCGACCGGGACATGCTCTGGCTGACCTCCGGCCTGCCCTTCCTGACCTGGGCCTCGGCTTCGGCGACCCGGGCCGACCCTGATTCGACGCCGAGCCGCGGTGCGGCGGAAAGCCGGAACGGCGGCTACGGAGCCCACGATCTCAATGAAGCGGTTCGACGAGGCCGCCTCGGCTGATAGGGCGGGTTCCGCACGCCCGAGACCTCTGGAAGGTCCGCGCCGCGACCCGCCGATGAACCGGAACGAAGCGCCCCGCGCCAGGCGATGGCGTCAACGCCAATGACGCCCGTGGCCTCTCAGCCTCCATCCCCCCAACCACCCCCGCCGCTCCAGCCGCGATGGCCGCCGACGCGGGGGGTCATGATTGTGGAGGGGACCTGGATCGGCTCTTCGTAATCGGCGTAGGCTCAGACCGAGCGGTCGGCGGGAGGCATGCGATCCGAAGGCTGCTTGCGCCGGCGACCGGATGTAGGACGCAGGTAACCCGGTAGGCACGAAGGAGAACGCCCCCATGCTGAAGACCCGTGAACTCGGCCGCTCGGGCCTGAAGGTCTCCGAAATCGGCTACGGCTGCATGGGCCTCTCCGGCAGCTACGGCTCGGCGGACGAGGCGGAATCCATCGCCACCCTGCACCGGGCGCGGGAGCTGGGGGTCACCTTCTTCGACACGGCGGAGGCCTACGGGCCGTTCCACAACGAGGAGCTGATCGGCCGGGCCTTCAAGGGGCGCTGGGACGGCGTGGTCATGGCCACCAAGTTCGGCTGGAAGATCGAGGACGGCCGCATGACCGGCATCCCGGACAGCCGGCCGGAACGCATCCGCCAGGTCGCCGACGATTGCCTGCGCAGGCTGGGCTGCCCGCGCATCGACCTCTTCTACCAGCATCGCGTGGACCCGAACGTGCCGATCGAAGACGTGGCGGGGGCCGTCGGCGATCTGATCAAGGCCGGCAAGGTCGGCTGGTTCGGCCTGTCGGAAGCGGGGCCCGCCACCATCCGCAGGGCGCACGCCGTGCAGCCCGTCGCGGCGCTGCAGAGCGAATATTCCCTGTTCGAGCGGGGCCTGGAGGCGGCGATCATCCCGACCCTGCGCGAGCTCGGCATTGGCCTGGTCCCCTTCTCGCCGCTGGGCCGCGGGTTCCTGACCGGCAAGGCGCCGCGGCCCGAGGAGATGGACCGCGGCGACAGCCGCGTTCGCCAGCCGCGCTTGGCGGGCGAGAACTATGACGTGAACGTCGCCAAGACGAAGATCGTCCACGAGGTGGCGGCCGAGAAGGGCGCGGCGCCCGGCCAGATCGCCCTGGCCTGGCTGCTGCACAAGGGGCCGGACATCGTCTCCATCCCCGGCACGCGGCGCATCGCCAACCTGGAGCAGAACGTCGCCGCGGCGAAGATCGAGCTGACGCCCGACGAGATCCGCCGCCTCGAGGAGGCCCTGCCGGTCGGCGTCGCCCAGGGCGAGCGCTACACGCCCGACATGCTCAAGCTCGTGGAGCGCTGACCACCGAGGCCTTCAACGGGCCCCGTCAGCGCAAGCTCGCTCGGGCGATGGAATAGGGTGACGCTGCACGAGATCCCGGGGGCGGCCCGCAAGAGCCCCTTGGCGCGAGCATAGTCCGAGGCTTCCGAGGCATGGATCTCATGGTGACGTCTCAAGGCCGGTCCGTGATCGTTGCCGCGCCGTTTCTCGCACGGTAGCGTCAGCCGCGGCGGCGCGCACGAGAGCCGGCTGGCGCGGAAGTGAACGGGCATGAAATTCTGGCTGTGTCTCAACTTCGAGCCGCCTGAATCGCTGCTCGACCATGCTCGCAACGCCGAGGCCCTCGGCTTTGAGGGCGTGGTGCTCCCCGAGCACGTCGTGGTGAAGGAAGGCGAGCGCACGCCCCACCCAAACGGCTATCCGCTAAAGGCGCATGAGATCTTCGTCGACCCGTTCCTGGCCTTCGCGGCCATGGCCGCGGTGACCACGCGACTTCGATTCCTCAACGGGGTGTACGTGGTCCCGCTCCGGGACCCGTTCATGCTCGCCAAGCAGGCCGGCAGCCTCGCCGTCATGTCGAACGACCGCTTCGTGCTGGGCACGGGCGTCGGCTGGCTGAAGGAGGAGTTCGACACCATGGGCCGCGACTTCGCCACCCGCGGCCGGCGGATGGATGAGATGCTGGCCATCCTCCGCGACTTCTGGGACGACGGTTACGCCGAGTTCCACGGCGAGCACTTCGACTTTCCGCGCAGCGGCATGTTCCCCCCGCCGCGCCGGCAGATCCCGATCTGGATCGGCGGGCACTCGACGGCGGCGGCGCGGCGGGCCGCGAACTACGACGGCTACATGCCCATGCGGGCGGTGACCGACCCGATGGCGCCGATCAACGAGACATCCCGGGCGGAGTTCGCGCTGATCGACGATCTGCGCAGGACCCGGGGCCATACAGGCGAGTTCGCGCGGATGGTGTCGGCCTTCGGCGTCGAGAATCCGGGCATGGCCCGCAAGCTCGAGGAGGTCGAGGGGATCACCGACCTGCTGATCACGCCCTGGACGATGAGCGACTACTCGCAAAGCTACGAGGAGAAGCGCGGCCTTGCGGCGCGATTCGCCGAGCGGGTTATCCACCACCCTGCCTGACCTTCCAAAGTCCGCCGCCGGGCCATGCCGCCGATGACGACTGGAGCTCGGCGGCGCCATGAGCGGACCTTGATGTCCACGCCGAGACCTGACCTTCGTCGCGGGCTCGAAAGGAAGCTTTGAAGCTATCAACCTCTACTGACCCGATCTCGTCGGCGTGCGGAAGGGCCTGCCGCAGTCATATCGCCGCTGATAAACCCTCCGACTGCAGCAGGCGGCCTCTTCGAGGGACGCGGAAAGGGAAATCATGAACACGCGTGTTCGCTACGAAGTCGCCGGCGGCGTAGCAGATGTCCGGCTCAGCCGGCCAGAGAAGCTCAATGCCTTTGATCCCGCGATGATGGAGGGGTTGGTCGAGACGATCGAAATGCTCGGCCGACGCAATGACGTGCGATGTGTGGTGCTGTCGGGGGACGGGCGCGCCTTCTGCGCCGGCGTTGACCTGGACGGTCTGGGAAAACGAGAACCCGGCAGCCTGTTGCCGCGGTGGGCGGGGCCTGCAAACAAAGCGCAACAGGCCGCCTACGGCTGGCGGACATTGCCGCAGCCGGTGATCGCCGCCGTGCACGGATATGCCTTCGGGGCTGGTTTTCAGATCATGTTGGGCGCGGACATGCGGATTGCCGCCCCAGACACCCAACTGTCGATCATGGAAGCGCGCTGGGGGTTGGTGCCGGACGTCGCGGGCATCGCGCTGCTCAGAAGCTTGGTGCGCGATGACGTCGTGCGCGAACTCACCTACACCGCCCGGCGGTTCGACGCTTCGGAAGGCCTGCGCCTTGGCGTTATCACCCGGGTGGCCGAGGATCCGCACGCCGAAGCCATGGCTGTCGCACGGACGATCGCCGCCAACAGCCCCGACGCCATGCGCGCAGCCAAGCGCCTCTTGAACCTCATGGCGGATGCTCAGACCGCCGAGATTCTATTGGCGGAATCTGTCGAACAGACACGCCTGATCGCCTCCGCAAACCATCGCGAAACCGTCGCCGCCGCGAACGAACGGCGAGCGCCAATCTTCCCGGATCCGGCGTGAGTCCAGCGCCTGCTTCCCGCGCCGGGCCGCACTAAAATGCCCTCGTTTGCGCCATGAGGGGACCGGGGGTCACCTCCAGATAGGCGACATTCGCGCCGGCGCATGACCGAAACCCTCGCCGCGGGGTGTCACACCAGGGGGGCGTCAAAACAAACGCCCTGAGGCGTCTCCTCCGCCGGGCGCCGTCCGACAGCGCTCCACACTCCGGAACAGGCGCCTTGCCCGGCCGTTGAGGGGCCGACCCGAGCCACCAAAGAAGGACCGACCCCCATGACCGATCTGACGGCGATCAGAGAACATATGGACATCATCGGCGCTGACGGCGTCCACCTTGGAACGGTGGACAAGGTGGAAGGCGACCGCATCAAGCTGACCCGCGCTGACAGCGGTTCCCACGAAGACCACCACCACTACATCTCCGCCGGCCTCGTGGCCGAAGTTGAGGGCGACCAGGTCCGTCTCTCCGCCAACGCGGCCAACGCGGCGCTGCTCGAGGAAGAGGAAGGTGGGGAAGCGATCTCCGACCAGCGACATTAGGAGGCGCGATCGGGCGGAGACGCCGACGGGTTATCGATCGTCGTAGCGAGCCGCCCAACCTGCCCTGGCGACGCGCATGACTAGGCGCGAGCATCTGAAGCCAGCGCACTGCGCCAGTGGCGGATCTTCCGATCGCGCCAGAATGCGGGACGTTCAGGGGCTCTTCGCGCTGACGCCTGGAGGGCCTGCTTTCGGCGCGGCCCCGAACCTCATGGTCGCCCTATTTGTTCATGTTTCGTTCTCGACAATCCGCCCCCCAGACGCTAAGGTGACGGTTGCCGGCGCGCCCGCCGGCCGCACGCATGAGGCTCCTTCATGTCCCCCGACTTCGGCCCCCGGCCCGAGCTTCCCTCCGACGACGCCGCTTTCCGCACCGGCGAAGGCTTCGCCTGGGGCGAGAGCCGGTATTCCGAAGCCCTCGGGCGGGCGATCTGCGCGCGGCTCGAGGCCGGCGAGTCGCTGGTGGCCGTCTGCCGCGACCCGGCCATGCCGTCGGCCCACACGGTCCACAAGTGGGCTGGGCTGCACCCCGAGTTCGGCGCGGCGAAGGCCGCCGCGCAAGCCAAGGCCTGGCGGCGCGGGCGCAAGTCGGCGGCCGGCAAGCTCCGCAAGCGGCTGGCGCGCCTGGCCGAGCGCGGCCGCGCCCCGCCCGGGCCGGCCGACGCCTATTCCGATGAGGTCGCAGAGGCGATCTGCCGCCGGCTCGCCCACGGCGAGGCCCTGGTGGAGATCTGCCGCGACCCGGCCATGCCCAGCCACGTCACCGTCTACGCCTGGATGCGGCGGCGGCCCACCTTCGCCTACATGGTGGACGTCGCGCGCGAGCAGCAGGCGGCGCTGAAGCTCGACCTGGCCTGGACGATCGCCCGCGACGCGACGCCCGACACCGTGGCGGTGGCGCGCCTGCAGATCCAGACCCTGCGCTGGCAGGCCGCCCGCCTCGCCCCGCGGGCCTATGCCGACAAGGCGCCCATCCCCGCCGCCCCCGTCATGGACAGCATCCGCCGCGAGGGGCCGGGCGTCTATCACGCCGGCCGCAACCCCGAGCTCGCCGCCAAGAGCCTCGGCGAGGGCGACTGGGACCAACGGCGACCGCTCACTCACCCCCGCAAGACCGCTCATCCTGTTAAGGGTTACGCCCCTCTGCGGCGCGCTAGTCCAGCGTCCGGCGGTAGCGCGCCATCGCCAGGGCGGCGACCGCGCAGACGAAGGCCAGCAGCGCCACCAGCTCGGGCCACATGTCGCCCAGGTCCTGGCCCTTCAGCAGCGCGCCGCGGACCACCCGCAGGAAGTGGGTGACCGGGATCAGCTGTCCGATCGCCTGGGCCCATTCGGGCATGCCGCGGAACGGGAACATGAACCCCGACAGCAGGATCGAGGGCAGGATGTAGAACAGGCTCATCTGCATCGCCTGCAGCTGCGAGCGGGCCACCGTCGAGATCAGGAAGCCCAGCGCCAGCGAGCCCACGATGAACAGGACCACGCCGATCGCCAGGCCCGCCCAGCCGCCCTGCATCGGCACGCCGAACAGCAGCTTGGCCATCAGGAGGATCAGGCTCGTCTGGATCAGCCCCACGGCCACGTAGGGCGCGAGCTTGCCGGCCATCACTTCCAACGGCTCAACCGGGGTGGCCAGCAGGCTCTCCATGGTGCCCCGCTCGGTCTCGCGGGTGACGCTGAGCGAGGTCATCATCACCAGCGTCATGGACAGCACCACGCCCAGCAGGCCCGGCACGATGTTGAAGGCGGTGACGGCCTCGGGATTGTAGCGGTTGTGAATGACCACCTCGAAGGGCGGGACCGCCTGCGCGCGCGGCCCCAGCACGCCCTTCAGGTCGTGCGCCAGGGCCTCGCGCGGCAGGGCGGCCAGGGCCGCCGCCGCGCCGCCGGTCGCCGCCGGGTCGGAGGCGTCGGCCTCCACCAGGATCTGCGGCTTGTCGCCCCTGGCCACCCGGCGGGTGAAATCGCCGGGAATGGTGATGGCGAACTGCGCCTCGCCGCGTTGCAGCATGGCGTCGAGCTCGGCCGGCGTGCGGGCCTGGGCGGTGAAGTCGAAGTAGGCGCTGTTCTTCAGCGCCGCGGTGATCGAGCGCGCGAACACCGTGTCCTCCTGGACCAAGAGGGCGGTGGGCAGGTGGCGCGGCTGGGTGTTGATGGCGTAGCCGAACAGCAACAGCTGCACCACCGGCATGGCCAGGATCATGGCGTAGGTCAGCCGGTCGCGGCTGAGCTGCTTGAACTCCTTGACCAGCACGGCCAGGACCCGCGTCGCCGAGAAGCCGTTCATCGGAAGTTGTCCTCCGCGCCGCTCATCAGCTGGATGAACACGTCCTCCAGCGTCGGCGCGACCTCGGTCCAGCGGTACGGCTCGCGCTTCCAGGGGGCGATGGCGGCCTCCAGCGCCGGCCGGTCGTCGCCGCTCACGTGCAGCGCCGCGCCGAACGGCGCGGCGGTGAGCACGCCGGGCCGCTGGCCGATCTCGCCGGCCAGCCGGTCGATCCCCGGCCCCTCGCCATGGAAGGTGACCAGATGCGACCTTGCGATCACCTCGTCCGCCGTGCCGCGCGCCATCAGCTTGCCGTAGCTGATGTAGGCGATCTCGTGGCAGCGCTCGGCCTCGTCCATGTAGTGGGTGGAGACCAGCACGGTCAGGCCCTGGGCGGACAGCGCGTGGATCTCGTCCCAGAAGGTCCGCCGCGCCTTGGGGTCGACCCCGGCGGTGGGCTCGTCGAGCAGCAGCAGGCTGGGCTCGTGCAGGGTGGCGGCGGCCAGCGCCAGCCGCTGCTTCCAGCCCCCCGAGAGCGTGCCGGCCAGCTGGCCGCGCCGTTCGGACAGGCCCAGCCGCGCGAGCGCCTCGTCCACCCGCGCCTCGCGCCGGTCGAGGCCGTGGACGCGGGCCATGAACTGCAGGTTCTCGGCCAGGGTCAGGTCCTCGTAGAGCGAGAACTTCTGGGTCATGTAGCCGGTGCGCCGCTTGATCTCGCCGGCCTGGCGGATGATGTCGAAGCCCAGGCAGGTCCCCGACCCCGCGTCCGGCGTCAGCAGGCCGCAGAGCATCCGCAGCGTGGTGGTCTTGCCGGAGCCGTTCGGCCCCAGGAAGCCGCAGATGCGGCCTGTCTCCACCTGGATCGAGAGGTCCTGGACGACGTGCTTGTCCCCGAAGCTCTTGTCGAGGCCGGCCACGTCGATGGCCAGGGTCACTTGCCGCCCCCGAGGGGAACCACGTCCACCGGCTGGCCCGGGTTGAGCAGCACGCTGGGCCGGGCCTCGACCATGTAGACCAGGCGGTCGCGGGCCTCGCGCGAATAGATCACCGGCGGGGTGAATTCCGGCCGCGGGCTCACATAGGTGATCCTCGCCGTCAGGCCGGCGGCGCAGCCGTCGCAGGAGAACCGGACCACGCCGCCGGGGCGATAGGCGGAGACCGAGCCCTCGGGGGCGAAGAACCGCAGCCTGACCTTGGCGTCGGGCAGCAGGGCCAGCACCGGCTGGTTGGCCGCCGCCCATTCGCCCGGCTGGAAGAAGACGTCCTCGATCCGGCCGGCCACGCTGGCCACGGGGGCGGAGTCGCCCAGCCGCGCCTGCGCCTCGGCCAGCGCCGCTTGCGCCTGGCGGACCCGGGAGTCGGCCGCGCGGATCTGGTCGTCGCGCGAGCCCAGCGTCGCCGCGTCGCGCTGCCGGCGGGCGGCGGTGACCTGGGCGCGGGCGGCCTGGGCCTCGGCGCGCACGTCGTCCAGCCGGGCGGGGGCGTAGACACCCTTGCGCACCAGCGGCTCGGTGCGCCGGAGCACGGCGTCGGCGTCGCGGGCGTGGGCCTCGGCGGCGGCGACGTTGGCCTCGTACACCGCCAGCTCCACCGGCCGCTGGCCCTTGCGGGCGTCCAGCGCCTGGGCCTCGGCGGCGGCCGTCTGCGCCGCCTGCTGGTCGCGCTGGGCGGCGAGCTGGCGCGGGTCGACGACGAACAGGCGCTGGCCGGCCGCCACCCGGTCGCCGCGCGCCACGGCCACCTGCGTCACCGTGCCGGAGATGGGAGCCGCCATGTAGATCGGCTCGCCCTCCACATAGCCGGAGAGCACCGGCGTCCTGCCCAGCCGCGGGACGAGGTAGAGGGCGATGACCAGGGCGGCCGCGGTCAGCACCAGGCCGCCGATCAGGATGCGCTGCGGGGTCATTGGGCCTCCGGGACCATCAGCCCGTGCATCAAGGTCTCGACGTGCTGGGCGGCGAGCGCGTCGAGGTCGAAGCCGGGCGCCCCCACGGGGGTGAAGGTCTCGCGCCAGATCACCCCCATCATCAGGGGCGCGACGATCTGCAGCGCGTAGGCGCGCGGATCGCCGGCCCGGACCTCGCCACGGGCCTGGGCGGCGGCGACCATCTCGGTGAGGGCGCCGATCGCCTGGGAGACCAGCCCGTCGTGCCAGATGCGCGCCAGCTCGGGGAAGTTGCGCGCCTCTCCGATAACCATCTTGGCGACGCCGCCGATCGGCGACCCGGCGATGACGGTGGCGAAGCGCTGGGCGAGCGCCCGCACGATGTCGGGAAAGGGACCCGGATGCGACGCCAGCACCGCCTTCACCTGGTCGATGTTGGGCGCGATGGCCTGCTCGACCACGGCGCGGAAGATGTCCTCCTTGGTGGCGAAGTAGAGGTAGATGGCGCCCTTGGAGACGCCGGCGCGGGCCGCGATCTCCTCCAGTCGCGCGGCGGCGAAACCTTTTTCGGAGAACACCTGCAGCGCCGCCGCGACGATCTCGGCAGGCCGGTCGGCCTTGCGGCGACGGAACTTGGGAGCGCCCTTGGGCAGCACGGCGACGCCTCTAATAACTGACCAGATAGTTATTTGTAGGACTCTTGAGCGCGCCTGCCAAGCCGTGATCCGGCCCGGCCCGGCGCCCCCGAGTGCGGCAATACGGCGCCCGTCACGGAAGGGGTCTGTTTACCCCATTACTGTACACCTTCCAGTAGAGCGCCGAAGCTGCGCCAGTGGAGGATGAATACATGGCCGGCCGGCCCGCCGCCGAACCGGCGATCTCACGGGTCGCCGCCATCAAGGTCTTCGTCGCGGAAGCCCCCATCGACATCACCGTGCTCGACCCTGAGGGCCGGGTCGTCGCCGTCAGCCCGGTGTCCGCGGCCAACAGGGGCCTGACCACCGAGCAGATGAACGGGCGGCTGATCGACGAGATCTTCCCGGGGGTCCAGGAGGCGGTGGACGCCGCCTGGGAGCGGATCCGCGACGGCGCGCTCAGCAACGTCGCCGTCGAGCGCCTGCCGATGCCGGACGGCGACGTGCGCTGGATCCAGGTGCTGACGACGCCGTGGCGCGACGACGACGGCCAACTGGCCGGCGTGATGTGCATCAGCGCCGACATCACCGCGCAGCACAACGCGCAGCTCGAACAGAAGCGCAGCGAGGCCCTGCTCAACGCGGTCATTCGGAACTTCCCCGGCTCGGTGATGGTCCAGGACCTGGAGAGCCGCAGATACCTCCTGGCCAACCCCACCGTGGCGCAGCACCTGGGCTTGCCGCCGGAAGAGATCATCGGGCACGACGTCCGCCACCTCCTGGACCCCGAAACGATCGCCGCGATCGACCAGCACGTGCGCGCCGCCGAACGCTCGGACGGCGCCTATGTCACCGAGGAGCGCATCCCCACGCCGGACGGGGTCAAGCACCTGCAGGTCAAGCGCGTGGTGTTCGAGGACGCCGCCAACTCCAAGCGCCTGCTCACCATCGCCGAGGACATCTCCGAACGCCACCGCGCCGCCGAAGCCCTGAAGGCGGCCGTGACCGAGGCGGAGGCCGCCAACAACGCCAAGAGCCAGTTTCTGGCGAACATCAGCCACGAGATCCGCACTCCGCTGAACGGGGTGCTGGGCATGGCCCAGGCCATGGTCCGCGAGCCGCTGTCGGAGGAGCAGCGGGCGCGGCTGGACGTGATCCGCCAGTCCGGGGAAGCCCTGCTCGGCATCCTCAACGACGTGCTCGACCTCTCGAAGATCGAAGCGGGGAAGTTCGAGCTGGAGGCGATAGACTTCGACCTCGCGGAGGTGCTCGCCGGGGTCCACGCCACCTTCGTGGCCGTGGCGGAGCAGAAGGGCCTGAACCTGGAAGCCGACATCGGCGACGCCGGCGGCGTCTATCGCGGCGACCCCGCCCGCCTGCGCCAGGTGCTCGCAAACCTGGTGTCCAACGCCCTGAAGTTCACCGAGACGGGCGGCGCACGGATCACCGCGCAACGGGTGGGCGCTGGCCTGCGCCTGACGGTGCAGGACACCGGCATCGGCATGCCGCCGGAGGTGGTGGGCAAGCTGTTCGGCAAGTTCGTCCAGGCCGACGCCTCCACCACGCGCCGCTACGGCGGCACGGGCCTCGGCCTGGCGATCTGCCGCGAGCTGGTGGAGCGGATGGGCGGGGCCGTGGTTGCGTCCAGCGAGCTGGGCCGCGGATCGAAGCTGACCCTGACCGTGCCGTTGCTACGGATGGGCGCGGCCCGCGGCCGCCACGCTCCGGCGGCGGACACCGCCACGTCCAGCGTGGTCGCGCTGCGCGTGCTCGCCGCCGAGGACAACGCCGTCAACCGGCTGGTCCTGCAGACGCTCATGGGCCAGTTCGGGGTCGAGGTGGTGATCGTGGAGAACGGCGCGCTCGCCGTGGAAGCCTGGGCGCGGGAGGCCTTCGACCTCATCCTCATGGACGTGCAGATGCCGGTCATGGACGGGCCGACGGCCAGCCGCCTGATCCGCGCGCGGGAACGGGCGGAGGGCCGGCGGCGTACCCCGATCATCGCCCTCACGGCCAATGCGCTCAACCACCAGCGGGACGACTACATCGACGCCGGCATGGACGAGGTGGTGCCCAAGCCGCTCGAGCTCGAGGTGCTGATTCGGACCATGAACGCGGTGCTGGAGCAGGAGGACCCCATGGCGCGGCGCGCCGCCAGGGCCTAGAGCGGCGGTCGCGCCCCCGGGCTCAGGCCGTCGCCATGTAGACGAAGCGGGCGACGAACAGCGCCGCCAGGACCACCAGCAGCCAGTCGCCGCGTCCGAGGCGGCCGGTGACGCCCCTGAGCAGCACGAAGGCGATCACCCCGAAGGCCAGGCCGTTGGCGATCGAGAAGGTGAGCGGGATGGCGACCAGGGTCAGGAACGCCGGAATCGCGGTCGCCGGATCGTCCCAGGCGATCTCGGCCAGGGGCGCCATCATCATCGCCCCCACCAGGATCAGCGCCGGCGCGGTGGCCGCCGCCGGGACCACCTGCGCCCAGGGCGCGACGAACAGGGTGGCGAGGAACAACAGGCCGGTGACCACGGCGGTGAGGCCCGTGCGTCCCCCCGCCGAGACCCCCGCCGCGCTCTCGATGTAGCTGACCACCGTGCTGGTGCCGGCGAGCGAGCCCACCACCGTGGCCGTGGCGTCGGAGACCAGGATGCGGTTCAGCCGCGGGATCGAGCCGTCGGGGGCGACCAGCCCCGCCTTCTTGCTCACCGCCACCAGGGTGCCGACGTTGTCGAACAGGTCGACGAACAGGAAGACGAACAGGATCTCCACCAGCGCCAGGCCGAAGCCCTTGCCGCCGATCCCGAGCGCGGCCGGGATGTCGAGCTGGAAGGCCGTGGAGGTCATCTCCTCGACGCTGTAGGGCTGCGGCGCCCAGGTCGCCAGGTGCAGGACCCAGCCGGCGATCGCGGTGACGACGATCCCGATCAGGATGCCGCCGCGTACCTTCAGCACCTCGAGCGTGGCGATCACCGCCAGCCCCAGCAGGGCCAGCAGCGCCGTGGGGCTGTGCAGGTCGCCCAAGCCCACCAAGGTCGCCGGATTGCCCGCCACCAGCCCTGCGCCCCGCAGGCCGATGAAGGCGATGAACAGGCCGATGCCCGCCGCGATGGCCGAGAACAGGGCGCGGGGTATGGCGTTGACGATCAGCTGGCGCACGCCCGCGAAGGTCAGCAGCAGGAACAGGACGCCGGAGATGAACACCAGCCCCAGCGCGGTCTGCCAGGGCACGCCCATCCCCTTCACCACGGTGAAGGCGAAGTAGGCGTTCAGCCCCATGCCGGGCGCCAGCGCGATGGGGTAGTTGGCCAGCAGCCCCATCAGGATGCAGCCGACGCCCGCCGCCAGGCAGGTGGCGGCCGCGACCCCCGCCGCAGGCATGCCCGCCTGGCTCAGGATCGAGGGGTTGACCAGGACGATGTAGGCCATGGTCAGGAAGGTGGTGGCCCCGGCCAGCACCTCGGTGCGCGCGCTGGTCCCGCGCGCGCTGAGCTGGAAGAAGCGGTCGAGCAGGCTCAAGGTTGCTGGCGTCCGGGCGGGGTGTCGGCGTAGCTGGGCCAGCCCTCGACCAGCGCCTTCGCCACCGGCGAGGCGACGCGCCAGGCCGCCTCGAACCCGGCGACCGCGCCGCCCTCGGTGAACTTGAGGACCGGCGAGGCCCCGCGTGGCTGGCGCGAATAGTTGCTGGCGGTCCGCAGCACCAGCACGCGGCCCACGTCGACGCGTCCCTCGCGGCCGTAGAGGGTCAGCACGTCCAGCGTGCCCTGGTCCTCGCAGTCGGTCATCACGAAGACGCCTGCGCCATTGGTCCACATCCGCACCCAGTCGCGCGCCCATTGGGTGCGCCGCTCGCCGTGCCAGAAGCGCGTCGTCCCCAGAACGTCGCCCAGCAGGACCCCCGGCGGCTTCAGGGCGGCCGGCTCCTCGGGATAACCGGCCCGGGCCGCCTGCAGCTGCGGCCCGTCGGGCAGCGCCACGTCACGGGTCAGGTCGTAGGCCCAATTCACCAGGCCCGGGTCGAGCTTCCAGACCATGCCCGACGAGCCCTCGCCCGAGCCCTTCACCCGCGGCCGGTCGGCGCCCGGCGAATAGAGGCCCCAGGGCCAGTCGGGCGGGATGTCCCGGTCGTCCATCTCGTACGCCGGGTCCGCGTCCACCACCCAGCGGGCCCAGGCGGCGCTGCCGAGGGAGGCGGTGCGCGGGTCGACGCCGGCGATGCCGGCCACGATCCAGTAGGCCTTGGAGAGGTCGAACCGCGGGCTGAGGATCAGCGCCGCCACGCTCTCCCGCGCCCGCGCCCGCATGCCGGTGACCACGCCCACCACACCGTCGTCGGAATAGCGCACCGGATGGTCGACGCCGGGCACCTTGAGGCTGTGCGGCAGCGGATAGCGCTCGACCCAGAACTGTAGCTCGCCGGGGTCGTCGCCCTGGTCCTCGCCCACCTCGAAGGCGGCCAGCACCACCACCTTGACCTGGATCGGCTGGGCCGCCGCGGGCAGGGCCGCGAACAGCAGGAGGGCGACGAACGCGAGCAGGCGGCGCATCGGCGGATCCCGTGAAGCTTGGGCCTAGTGAGCCTTACGTCGGCGGCCGATGGCAAGGGGTGGAAGATGGCGGCCAGGCCGGGCCGACCGGGTGCGGAATCCTTCGGCGCCCGCCCCCCCGACACCTCTGCCCGCGGAATTGTTCAGGCTGGGAAGAGGGGTTTGATTTCTTGAAGCATTCCCTTGGCGGGGGGCGGGCGTCGGGCATAGTGGGCAGTGCAGCCGTCGGGGGGAATGATGGTCGATGACGTGGTCGCCGGCGCGCGGGCGAAGCCGCTGAACAATCCGAAGCTGGTGATCGCGGGCGCTTCGCTGGGCACGCTGTTCGAGTGGTACGACTTCTTCCTCTACGGAGCGCTGGCGACGCAGATCGCCCGGAGCTTCTTCGCCGGCGTCGACGAGGCCAGCGCCTTCACCTTCGCCCTGGTGGCCTTCGGGGCCGGGTTCGTGGCGCGGCCGTTCGGGGCGCTGGTGTTCGGGCGGATCGGCGACGTCGTCGGGCGCAAGAACACCTTCCTGGTGACCATGACGGTGATGGGCCTGTCCACCTTCCTGGTGGGCCTGCTGCCGGGGTTCGAGACCCTGGGCGTGGCGGCGCCGGTGCTGCTGGTGGCGCTGCGCCTGCTGCAGGGGCTGGCGATCGGCGGGGAGTACGGCGGGGCGGCGATCTATGTGGCCGAGCACGCGCCGGCCGACCGGCGGGCGTTCAACACCAGCTGGATCAACGCCATGGCGACCCTCGGGCTGATCTGCTCGCTGCTGGTGGTGATCGGCTTCCGGCTGGCGTTGAGCGAGGCGGCCTTCGCCGCGTGGGGCTGGCGGCTGCCGTTCCTGGTCTCGGCGGGGCTGCTGGGCGTGTCGCTGTGGATCCGCATGAGGCTGGGCGAGAGCCCGGTGTTCCAGCAGATGAAGGCCGCGGGGATGACCTCGAAGGCGCCCTATTCCGAGGCGTTCGGGCGCTGGTCGAACCTGAAGCTGGTGCTGGTAGCCCTGTTCGGCGTGGTCTGCGGGGGCACCACCGTCTGGTACACGGCGCAGTTCTACGCGATGTTCTTCCTGCAGCGGGTGCTGAAGGTGGGGGAACTGCAGACCAGCGTGCTGATGGTCATCGCGCTCACCATCGGCGCGCCGACCTACCTGCTGTTCGGTTGGCTGAGCGACCGGGTGGGCCGCAAGATCTTCCTGCTGGGCGGCTGCGCGATCATGGCGGCGACGGTGTTCCCGGCCTACCACCTGCTCACCTGGGCGGCCAATCCGGCCCTGGCGCAGGCCCAGCGCGACGCGCCGGTGGTGGTCTATGCCGACCGGGCCGGCTGCTCGGTGCAGTTCGACCCTGCGGGCGGCCGGAAATTCGAGGCCAGCGCCTGCGACGTGGCCAAGTCGTTCCTGTCCCGGGCCGGGGTGAGCTACCGCAACGCGCCCCTGCCGGCGGGGGCCGGGGCGGAGATCCACGTCGGCGCGCGGATCGTGCCGGCGCCCGATCCGCAGGGTCTCACCGAGCAGCAGCGGGCGGCGCAGGTGGTCGCCTTCCGGTCCGAGGCGGCCGGCGCGCTGGCGGCGGTGGGCTATCCGGAGAAGGCCGACCCGGCGGCGGTGAACGCGCCGCTGGCAGTCGCCATCCTGGTGTTCTTCGTGACGCTGGCGGCGATGGTCTATGCGCCGGTCGCGGCCTTCCTGGTGGAGCTGTTCCCGGCGCGGATCCGCTACACCTCGCTGTCGCTGCCGTATCACCTGGGCTCGGGCTGGGTGGGCGGTCTGCTGCCGGCCACGGCCTTCGCCATCGTGGCGGCGAACGGGAACGCCTACGCGGGGTTGTGGTACACGGTGGGCTTCTGCGTCCTTACCACGCTCGTGGGGGCGCTGACGGTTCCGGAGACCCGGGGGCGACCGATCAACTAGCGCGCCTCCCCAGACGACGGGTGGCACGTCTCATTTGGCGCGCGGGTCCGCCGCGTCCTCGAGGGCGCGGCTCAGCCGCAGGCCCAGGTGGTCCGGCGACATGGCCCGGAAGACCGGATGGGCGTTGCGGATCTCGTGAAGGCTGGCCTTCGGGTTGCGGGAAAGAACGTCGCGCAGGACGCGCGTGGCGGTGATGGTATTGGAAATCATGGAGTCTCGATTGCGCCGCCGCGGGGGCGGGCTATGCGGCCGTTGGGCGCGCGAATTGGGGGAGATGGAGCCGCCTGGCGGCGGGGCGCCGCGCCGGCCTTGGCCGGCGTCGGGGACAACAGTCGGGGGTCAGAATACGGTGGTCGAGACGCCCCAGAGCAGTTCGTTGATGCGGGCGGCGAGCCCGCGCGCCTCCTCGACGCTCGCGCCGGGGCGCAGGTCGAGGGTGAAGAGTGAGCTGCTGTACGACGAAGGCGCGCCGGTGGACGGCTCGAAGGCGAGATACGGCGCCCCGTCGGACTTGGTCTGAACGGTGCAGCGATGCTGCTGTTCGGGGGTCATGGGACGAGGCTCCGGTCGCCTGGCGGAGCGGGATCGACGGGCCGAAGCCCGCCGATCCGCCCGGCGCAGTCCGTCAGACGGCCTGCAGCTGGCCGGCGGAGAGCTTGCCGTTGCGCTGATCGGTTTCGACTTCGAAGCTGATCTTCTGGCCTTCGTTGAGCGAGGACATGCCCGCCCGTTCCACGGCCGAGATGTGCACGAACACGTCGGTGCCGCCATTCTCAGGCTGAATGAAACCAAAGCCTTTTTGGCCGTTGAACCACTTTACAGTACCGGTTTGCATGAATTGTCCCTTTCCGGACATGAGGTCTCACGCCCAGAACGGACAGTGAGATCAAATTTTCGGAGCGGGTCGGGGCGGTTCCGGGGCTGAGATAGTCTACGTCAGCTTGGATGGCGGGCGAGCCAAAACGAGATTTGATCTAGCAATAATGGGCGATATGGATGCGATCTGCAAGGAAGATCTGAAAAAACTTCCAAACTTGGACAGGCGTGCTATGAGTTGTGGATGCGCATGATCCCAGACAGGGCGGTTCTTTCCGTCATACGGCACGATGGTGGTTGGGCTGTCGAATACGATGGCGACCACTTCGGCCACTCGATCGACAAGGAAGTCGCCAAGGCGTTCGCCAACAAGCGGGCGCGCCAGATCCTGGACGGCGGGCGGCCCTGCAAGGTCAGGATTTCCGGCGAGGACGGCTTCTTCGCGATCGCCTAGAGCGGCGGTCACGCCGCCTCGACGAACCCCGGCCATGAGCCCATGTAGGTGACGAAGGCGTCGCCGAGCCCCTGGCCGCGCAGATAAGCGGGGCTGACCGGCAGGCCGATGGGCGTGAAGCCGGGATCCCGGCGGGCGAGCTCGGGGAAGTCGTGGTGCAGGATCGCCGCGCGGCCGATCAGCACGCAGTCGGCGCCCGCGTCGAGGGCGGCGGCGGCCTGGGCGGGGGTCATGATCTTGCCGGCGACGCCCAGGCGGACCGGGCCGCGGGGCAGCTCGGCGAAATAGGACATCAGGCTGCGGCCCTGGAACTCCGCCTCGACGGGTTCCTTGGCGACGTTCCACAGCGACATGTCGAGGTAGTCGATGCGGGCGGCGGACAGCAGCTCGGCGGCGAGGTCGCGCATTTCGGCCAGTCGCAGGCCATAGCGCTCCGGCGACAGGCGCAGACCCAGCTGGAAGTCCGCGCCGCAGCGGGCGCGGATCCCGGCGATGACGTCGTTCAGCAGCCGGGCGCGGTTCTCCAGCGAACCGCCGTAGCGGTCGTCGCGCCGGTTGGTCTCTGCGGACAGGAACTGGGCCAGGACGTAGCCGTGGGCCCCGTGGATCTCCACCCCATCGAAGCCGGCCGTCTCGGCGCGCAGCGCGGCGACAATAAAAGCTTCGCAGAGCGCCTCCACCTCGGCGGTGGTCATCGCCCGGGCGCCGCTCTCGGCGTCGTCGGAAGGCGCGACCGGCTGGCCCACCAGCTCCTTGGGCGAGCGCGCGCCAGCATGGTGCAGCTGGACGGCGGCGAGGCTGCCCTGCGCCTTGATGGCGGCGGCCAGGCGGGTGAGGCCTTCCAGGTGGTCGTCGGAGAACACCCCGAGCTGGCCCTGGAAGCCCTGGCCCACCGCCTGGACGTGGGCCGCGCAGGTCATGGTCAGGCCGAAGCCGCCCTGGGCGCGCATGGTCAGCCAGCGGAACTCGTCGTCCGACAGCCGCCCGTCGGCGTGGCTCTGCAGGTTGGTGAGCGGGGCCAGCATGAAGCGGTTCTTCATGGCCGGGCCGTGGGCGAAGGTCAGGGGCTCGAACAGGGTCTGGAAGCTCATGACGGCCTTGTAGCGTCGCCCGCCCGGCGGCGGCAACCGCGCCGGCGCGCTCACGCCGCCGGACGGCGCAGCCGAGGCGCCGCCGCGTCCAGTGCGGTCCGGACCTCGGCGTACGGGGTCCCGAACATCCGTTCGTAGAGCAGCGGGCCGGCGTGCGGCCGCTCGCCGACCCGGGCCGGATCCAGCCGTTGATGGCCGAAGCCGCCCAGAGCGAAGGTCGCCAGCATGCCGGGCCACAGGCCGAGCCAGCTCTTCCACTGCGACGGATAGAACCGCACCGCCGCGGCGTAGCGGAGCCACTCGGCGGCGGAGAGCCGGATGCGGTTGACGGGGCCGTTCTCGGGGAGCGGCGCGCAGGCGCGGAACAGCCGCCACGGCAGGCCGCGGCCCTGGTAGAGGCTGAACTGCTCGACCGGCGGGTCGCCGAACTCCGGGGCCAGATGGGCGGCCAGGAAGGCCGTGGCGTCATGGTCGGCGTGGCCGCCTTCCCAGGCCGGGACCACCAGGCGCTCGATCGCGCCGATGGCGCGCAGGGCGGCGCGCAGGGCCTCGGCGGCGGGCTCCAGCGCCTGGTGCACCGCCCCGTCCAGGGCGCCCAGGCCCTGGCCGATGTGCTGAGCTCGGCCGGGATCGACGCCGAGGGCGGCAAGCGCGGCGCGGGCCTCGGCCCAGCGGGTCGCGGCCGCCTGGGGATCGGGGTAGTCGGCGAGGTACAGGAAGCGCTGGTCGAGGCCCTGGTCCACGCCGCGGCGGATCATCGGCCAGGCGCCGTACTCGTCGTCGAAGTGCGCCAGGACGTAGACGACGGCCATCTCAATAGGGGTCGAAGTCGAGGAAGTTGAGGGCCACCCGGCCGGGGTCGAGCTGCGCCGGCGCGGCGTCGCCGAGCGCGCGCCAGATGACGTTGAGCGGCGAGGCCCGGAAACGCTCGGGCAGAGGCATGAAACCCAGCCGGCCGAAGTCCAGGCGCGGCTCCAGGCCGATGAACAGGGCCGGGCCGAGCGGTCGGCCAGGACGGGGCTCGGCGGCGGTCTCCACGAAGGCCGCGCAGCGCACGAACGGCAGGTGGGTGGGGGCCCAGACGCCGGTAAGCGACCCGCTCCTGCCGACGCCGTAATGGATGGCGGGGTTAGCGAGGCGCCAGGCGAGCAGTTCCGCTGACCAGTCGCCGGCGTACTGCACGGGCGCGGCCTCGAACCGCCGCGGGGCCAAGGTGAGGACGCCGGCCTTCAGCGAGGCCACGTGCTGGAACGCGAGCTTGCGCAGGAAGCCCGGGGTGGAATTGGCGTTGGCGACGCCGATGACGAAGTCGTAGCCGGCCGCCCGACCCTGGTCGTACGTCGCCTGGGCGAGCCGGGTGAACAGGCCCTGGCCCTGGAAGTCGGGATGGGTGGCGGTGTTCATGGAGAGCAGGCCGCGCCGGCGCTCGCCCTCCACCGTCGCCCACAGGGGGCAGGTGACATAGTGGGCGGCCAGGGTCTCGCCCGCCCAGGCGTCGGCGCCCACCACCGTCCCGGCCGGGTTGTCGCGATAGCGCCAGGCGATCGATTCGGCGGTGAACTTGGGCGAGGCCTCGAACACCTCGGACAACAGCCCGGAATAGGCGGCGAGTTGCTCCGGCGAGGTTCCCGCCGGCCTGATTTCGAGCGCTTGCCCCGTCATGGCCGGACCTGACCATGAAATGCGCGCAGCGCCAAGCGAGGCGCATTTGCCCTTCTCACGCGGAGGCTGAGCGCCTAACCAAGCCGGCGTTTCGGCGACTTTCGGGGGATGGATGACGCGGCCCGGCGTGACGTCTCGGGCGGGCCAGGCCCTGCGGCTGGTGCTCGCGGGCGGCTTCCTGTTCCTGCTGGCGGCCAGCCTTCCGGGGCACCTGTCCTACGATTCGATCGCCCAGCTGCACGAGGGCCGGGCGCATGTGCGCGAGACCTGGGGGCCGGCGATGTACGCCTGGCTGCTGGGCGCCTTCGACGCGATCGTGCCGGGGACTGGCCTCTATGTAGCGGTGAGCGCGCTGGTGCTGCTGGGCGCGCTGATGGGCCTGCGCACGCTGAGGCCGCGCACCTCCTGGCTGGCGGTGGCCGTGGCCGCGGCCCTGGTGCTGACGCCGCAGGTGTTGGTCTATCAGGCGATCGTCTGGAAAGACGTGATGTTCGCCAACTGCGCCGTGGCGGGCTTCGTCTGCCTGGCCCACGCCGCCCAGCGGTGGGAGGACCGGCGGCTGCGGTGGGCGGCGCTGATCGCGGCCGTGCTGTTCCTGGCGATGGGAGCGCTGGTGCGCCAGAACGGGGCGCTGGCCATCCCGTTCGCCGCCCTGGCGCTGGGCTGGACCGCCCGGCGCGAGGGCTGGAAGCGGGCCCTGGCCTGGGGCGCGGGCGGGCTGGTCGTCACCCTGGCGGTGATGAAGCTGCTGGGAATGGCGGTGGAGCCCCCCAGCCCGGACGCGGATCCGGCGATCGGGCGCGGAATCCGCATCGTCGCCCAGTACGACATCATCGGCGCCGTGGCGCACGCGCCGGGCCTGCCGCTGGAGCGGGTGCGGGCCGCCGACCCCAAGGTCGAGGCGGTGATCCGCCACGCGGCCGCCGGGGTCTATTCCGCCGAACGGGTCGACACCCTGGACCGCGCCCCCGAGACCAACCTGATGTGGACGCTGCCGGACGCGGTGCTGATCGGCCAGTGGCGCGACATCATCCTGCATCATCCGGGCGCCTATCTGGCGCACCGCCTGGACGTGTTCCGCTGGCTGGCCGCGCCGCCGGTGATCGACCGGTGCCTGCCGCTCTACATCGGGATCAACGGGCCGGACAAACTGGTGAAGGACCTGCGGCTGGCCGCCGGCGACGAGCCGCAGGACCTGCAGCTCTACAACTACGGCACCTGGTTCCTCGACACGCCGGCCTATTCGCACCTGACCTACCTGGCGATCTGCCTCCTGGTGCTGGCGGGGACGCTCTGGCGGCGCGACCCGGCCGACTGGGTGGTGGCGGCGATGACGGCCTCGGCCCTGGCCTTCACCGCCAGCTTCCTGGTGATCTCCATCGCCTGCGACTACCGCTATCTCTACTTCCTCGACATCGCGGCCATGGCCGGCGCGCTCTACCTGGCGCTCGATCCGCCGTGGCGGAGGCGAAGAGACCTGGCCCGCGCAGGTGACGCCGCGCCTCCGGCCTGAGCGTCGTCGACAGCCCGGTGGACAAAGCGCCCGCGGCTGCGCCTGATGTCCGGCAGGACGGGAGGAGCCTCATGAACGACACCGCGGCGGGAACGCGCCTGGCCGGGCGCAAGGTGCTCATCACCGGCGCCGCGTCGGGCATCGGCCTGGCCTGCGCCAGGCTGTTCGCCGCCCAGGGGGCGAAGGTCGCCCTGCTGGACGTGAACGCGGCCGGGCTCGCGCGCGCCGCCGAGGCCTGCGGGGGCGTGCCGATCGTCGTCGACCTGCTCGACGCGGCCGCGACGGCGGCGGCGGTGGAGGCGGCGGCGGCCGCGATGGGCGGCCTCGACGGCCTGGTCAACTCGGCTGGCCTGGCCACGCTCGGCCCGCTCGCCGAGCTCGGCCTGGACGACTGGAGCCGCACGGTGGCGGTGAACCTCACCGCGCCCTTCGTGATCTGCAAGGCGGCCCTGCCGTGGCTGACCGCAGCCGGGGGCACGGTGGTCAACATCGCCTCCGGCGCCGGCCTGCTGCCCAGCGGCGGCGGTTCCACCGCCTATTCCGGCTCCAAGGGCGGGCTGATCGCCTTCACCAAGGCCCTGGCCGCCGAGCTCGCGCCCACGGTCCGCGCCAATGTGGTCTGCCCGGGGCTGGTCAAGACGCCGATGACCGAGTTCGTGTTCGAGGGCTACGAGGACCGCCCGCTGGAGGCCCCGGCGGTGGCCCGCTACGCCATGCGGCGCCCGGCCGACCCGGTCGAGATCGCCAACGGCTGCCTGTTCCTCACCAGCGCCGAGTCCTCCTACGTCACCGGCTCCACGCTCGCCATCGACGGCGGGCGGACCTTCCACTGAGGGGCGACGCCGGAAGGCCGGGTTGCGGAGCTTCGCCCGGGGGGCAAACCGCATCCTAATTCGGTTGCGCCGCGCATCTCGCGCCGGGCATGCTGCGCCTCGCCCTCCGCCCCCGGCGGCGGTCGGCCAATGACTGACAAAAACATGGGAGAGGACGCGTGGAACGGCTGTTGCCCGAGATCGACGACACCAACCGCTACTATTGGGAGGCCGCGCGCGAGCATCGCCTGTCGCTGCTGCGCTGCCAGGACTGCCGGACCTGGATCCATCCGCCCCGGCCCAACTGCTCGAAGTGCCGCTCGGAGCGGCTGTCGCCCGAAGCGGCCAGCGGCAGGGGACAAGTCTACACCTGGTCGGTCATGCGCACGCCGGGCAATCCGGGCTTCGACCACAAACTGCCCTACGCCGTGGTGGTGGTGGAGATGGATGACCAGAAGGGCCTCTTCACCGTCGGCAACGTCGATTGCCCGCTGGAGGCCATCAGGATCGGCCTGCCCTTGGAGGTGACCTACGAAAAGGTCACGGACGAGGTGACCCTGCCCCAGTGGCGGCTGGCCGGGGAGGGCGCGCGATGAGCAATCCCCTGCGCGACCGCGCCGCCATCGTGGGCGTCGGCCACAGCCCCTGCTCCAAGGACCTCGGCGTCTCGCCGCACAGCTTCACCCTGAAGACCTGCCTGGAGGCCATCGAAGACGCCGGCCTGAAGCCCGGCGACATCGACGGGATCTGCGCCATGGGCCTGGACGCGGAGCCGGCGCCCTGGACCATGGTCCAGTCCCTGGGCCTGGACGGGATCAAGTTCTACGGCGGCGCCCTGGGCGGCGGGGTCGGGCCCAGCGTGGTGGCCAACGCCGCCTGGGCGGTGGCCTCCGGGCTCTGCACCACGGCGATCGCCTACCGCACCATGGCCGCGCCACGGCCGGGGGCGGCCACCTACAACTTCATGGCCAAGGAAGGCCCGCGCGGGAACGCCGCCTTCACCGCGCCCTACGGCCTGGGCGTCTTCATGCAGTATTTCGCCGGCTGGTATCAGCGCAAGCGCCAGGTGTTCGGCGTCACCGATGAGCAGATGGGGGCTTATGTGGTCGCCATGCGCGACAACGCCTCGCGCAACCCGCATGCGGCGCTGCGCAAGCCGATCACCCTGGACGAGTACCTCGCCTCGCGCTTCGTCTGCGAGCCCCTGCGGCTGTTCGACTGCGACCTGCCGGTGGACGTCTGCGGCGCGGTCGTCGTCACCACGGCCGAGCGGGCGAAGGACCTCAGGAAGCCGCCGGTCTATGTGAGCGCGGTCGCCACCGGCACCGGGCCGAAGCCGGACATGGTGTTCTGGCACGACTACGACCAGAGCTCGGCGCACTGGGCGAACCAGACCATCTGGAACAACGCCGGGATGGGGCCGCAGGACATGGACTTCGCCATGATCTACGACGGCTTCGCCCCGCTGATCCTCTACAACCTGGAGGAATATGGCTTCGTGCCGCGCGGCGAGGCCGGCCGCTACCTCGGCGACGGCGGGCACCTGGCCGGCGGTTCGATGCCGTTGAACCCGCACGGGGGCAACAACAGCGAGGGCCGCAGCCACGCCATCGGCCACATGGTCGAGGCGGTGGTCCAGCTCCGCGGCGAGGCGGGGCCGCGCCAGCTGCCGGACGTGCATGCGACCTTCGTCAACGGCGGCGCGATCACCCTGGCCGGAGCCATCGTGCTGCACAATTGAGGCGGCCGTCTCAGCCCGGGATCATGCCTGGGAACAGGTATTGTTGCGCCAGCACGATCAGGCCCAGGAACAGGGTCAGGATGACGCTGTGCTTGAAGGTGCGCGCCAGCACCAGCCCCTCGCGGCCCTTCAGCTCGGTGGTGGCGGCCCCCGTCGAGATGTTCTGCGGCGAGATAATCTTGCCCATGACGCCGCCTGACGAGTTGGTCGCCGCGGTCAGCACCGGGTTGAGGCCGAGCTGGTGCGCTGCGGCCACCTGCAGATTGCCGAACAGGGCGTTGCCGGAGGTGTCGCTGCCGGAGAGGAACACCGCGATCCACCCCAGGAAGGCCGAGACCAGTGGAAAGATCGGCCCCACCGAGGCGACGCCCAGGCCCAGAGTGTAGGCCATGCCCGAGTAGTTCATCACATAGGCGAGGCTGACGATCAGCACGACGGTGGCCGCCGCCAGCCGGACCTGGACCCAGGTGGCGGCGACGGCGCGCAGGTAGCCGCGCGGTCCGACCCCGCAGACCGCGGCGGTGAGGACCGCCGCCAGCAGGATCGCCGTGCCGGTGGCCAGCGGCTGGAAGTCCCAGACGGCCGCATAGGGCTTGCCGTAGAGGGTGATGAAGATCGCCTTGTCGAGGCCCGGCCAGGGCAGCTTCATCGCCCCGATGGCGTTCACCTTCAGCACCGTCCAGGCGATCACCACGCCCGAGACGATCAACCAGGGGGCCCAGCCGTGCCAGCTCGACAGGCGCAGGGTTCCGGCGGGCCTGGCGGGGCGTTGGAGGACGAAGGCGGGATCCGGCGCAGGCTTCCAGACCCGCAGGAATCCCACCGTGGCCAGCAGCGACACCAGCGAGGAGAGGACGTCGGTCAGCGCATAGTCCAGGTGGTTGGAGACCAGGAACTGGGTGGCGCCGAAGCTTGCGCCCGCGACCAGCAGGATCGGCCACAGCGCCCGCACCGAGCGCAGGCCGCCGTAGAGCGCCACCACGTAGAAGGGCAGCACAAGGGCGATGAACGGCAGCTGCCGGCCGATCATCGCCCCCAGGGTCGCGGCCGGAAGCTGGGTCACCGCCCCCAGCGTCGTCACGGGGGCCCCCAGCGCCCCGAACGCCACCGGCGCGGTGTTGAAGATCAGGGTGAAGGCCAGCGCCTCCAGCGCCGGGAAGCCCAGCGCGATCAGCAGGGCGCTGGTGATCGCCACCGGCGTGCCGAAGCCGGCGACGCCTTCCAGCAGCGCCCCGAAACAGAAGCCCACCACCACCAGCGCGATGCGCCGGTCGTTGGGCAGGTGCTCCACCACCCAGGCGGCGAAGGCGTCGAACCGGCCCGACGACACGGCGATGTTGTAGAGGACCAGGGCGTTGAACACGATCCACAGGATCGGCCACAGGGCGAACGCCCCGCCCGCCGCGGCGCTCTCGAAGGCCAGCGGCGCCGGCAGCCGCCAGGCCAGGATCGCCAGGACCAGCGCGAGCACGAGGCCCGCCAGCGACGCCTCCCAGGCCGGCCGGCGGATCACGCCCAGCATCACCAGCACCACGGCGATGGGCGCCGCCGCGACCAGGCATGAGGCCGGCAGGTTGTCCGCCACAGGCGTCAGCAACTGATGGAACATCGCCCCCCCGGCCTCCCCGATGGTCTGTCAGGACCGCCGCCGTGGCCCTTTTCGTTATGGGTGCTTCCTAGAGTACGGCGCCTGGGCCGTCGACGCCCGCCGGGCGCCCGCGTTGTCGGGGGCGCCAAATCTTTCTAGGAACGTCGGTCAGACGGTCCAAGTCCCGCCGTCGTCACGCATTCCATTGTCCTGCCGTTCTGATTTCGGAGGTGACCCGTCATGGCCAGAACTCTCGCCGTGATCTTCTTTGCGAGCGCGCTGGCGCTGGTTCCGGCCGTCGCCGGAAGCGCCCCGGCTGCGAAGGGCGCGTCGGCGGCGAAAAAGGTCCCTTCGGGGAAGCGCCCGGCCAAGGCCACGCCGGCGGCGCCGCCCGCCATCGTCACGCCGCCGCCCGATCCGACGCGGTGGGTCGGCGACGCCGGACTGCCATCGGCGAAGGCGGCGATCGCCGCCTGCCTGGAGGGTCCACGCCCGGAGACCTGCGCCCACACGGCCTTCCTGCAGTGCGACCGCGAGGCCGGGGGCGACGCCCAGCAGACCATGAACGCCTGCGCCGGCTATTCGCGCGCGGCGTGGGACGAGCGGATCGGGGCGGTGGTCGGCCGGCTGCAGGCGCTCATCGAGAAGACCGGGCGCACCAGGCCGACCCCTCGCGCCATCAACTCGAGTCAGAAGCGGTGGCAGGGCTGGAGCGAGGACGACTGCGAAATGCAGACCGAAGGGTCGCGGGACGGGACGCTGCATCCCATGGAGGTGGATCTGTGCCTCTCCGATCACGCTGCGGCGCGGACGCGCGAACTCGAACAGCTCGAGCGCATCTGGAGCCGGTAAGCCTCGACGCTCGCCGCCGGCGCGGTCAGGGCTGGCCGGGGCCGGCCTGCGCCCGCGCGCTCCGCTCGGCCCTGAGGCCGGCGGCGTCGCGGGCCTAGATCAAGGTCGCCCCAGGTTGGATCGCTCCCAACTCCGCTCATCCCGCCAAAGGCCGGGACCCAGGTGAAAACCCACCGAGCGCTCAGGCTGAATCTGGATCCCGGCCTTCGCCGGGACGAGCGGGGAGTGGGTCACCCTGGATCGACTTTGCGCTAGGCTGAGCGGGCGCTCGCCTCTTCGTCACCGGCGGCCTCGCAGGCCAGCTCGACGATGACCCGGAAGAGCGCTTCGATGTTCAGCGGCTTGGCGACCAGCCGGTCCATGCCGCAGGCGAGGTAGGCTTCCTCCTGGTGCTTCATGGCGTTGGCGGTCAGCGCGACGATGGGCGTGCGCCGCCGGCCTTCCTCGGCTTCGATCGCCCGGATGGCCTGGGTGGCCTCGGGACCGTCGAGGATCGGCATCTGAATGTCCATCAGGACGATGTCCCAGTCCTGCCGCCGGTAGGCTTCCACGGCCGCCAGCCCGTCGCCCACCATGGTCACGTCCACGCCCACCTGCTCGAAGACGGTCCTGAGCACCTGCTGGTTCACGACGTTGTCCTCGGCCGCGAGGATGCGCAGATCGGAGGGGTCCACGTCCGGTTGCAGGTGCGGCGCTTCGCCGACGCCGGCGACGGCGGTGGCCGGCTGCAGGGGCAGGGTGACGGTGAAGCACGAGCCGTGGCCAGGCGCGCTTTCCCCGACGATAGCCCCGCCCATCAGCTCGCAGAGTTCGCGGCAGATCGCCAGGCCCAGGCCCGTGCCGCCGAACCGCCGGGTGGTGGAGCTGTCCGCCTGCACGAACTTGTCGAACAGGCGTTCAAGCACCTCGGGGACAATCCCGGAACCGGTGTCCGTCACCGAGATCGCGAGGCCCTCATCCGTGCGCTCGGCGGTGATCCGCACCTCGCCATGGTCGGTGAACTTCAGGGCGTTGGAAATCAGGTTGGCGATCACCTGGCGCACGCGGTTGGGATCGCCGCGGTAGGCGCCGGCTGCGGCGGTGGCGTCCACCACCAGGCGCAGGCCCTTGTGCTCGGCGATCGCGCTGAAGCCGGACGCGGTTCCGTGGATCATCTCGCCGAGGTCGAAATCGATCTCCTCCAGCTCCAGCCGCCCGGCTTCGATCTTCGAAAGGTCCAGGATGTCGTTGAGGATCGCGAGCAGGGCCTCGCCCGACTGCCGGATCACCCCCAGCCGGCCGCGCTGCGCTTCCGTCAGCGCGTCGCGGGCCATGGCCTGGGCCATGCCCAGCACGCCGTTCAGGGGGGTGCGGATCTCGTGGCTCATGGTGGCGAGGAACGCGCTCTTTGCCCGGTTGGCGCTCTCCGCGTCATCGAGCGCGCGCTGCAGCGCCTCGGCGGCCAGCTTCCTGTCGGTCGTGTCCTCCGCCACCGTCAGGACGTGCCTGGAGCCTTCGCGGTCGGCGATGATCTGGCGGCGCACCTGCAGGGTGCGAGCCTCGCCGCGCGCGTTGGAGACCTGCTCCTCCTCGGACTGGCTCGGGCGACCCGAGGCGGCCGCGAGGCTGCGGGCCCGGTGGCGCTCGCGGACGTCCTCCCCCACCATGTGCAGGACAGCGCCCCCGACGATCTCGTCGCGCGTGACGCCCAGGAACGCTTCCGTCGCGCGGTTCACGCGCACGTAGGCGCCGCTCTCGTACTCCTGGACGGTCAGCATCGACGGTATGGCTTCGACCACCGCCTCGAGCAGGGCCTCGGTTCGGGACAGCTTCGCAAGCGCACGCTGCTCGGCGGTGATGTTGTGCTGGACGCAAATGATCCCGCCGACGACGCCGTTGTCGTAGCGCCAGGGGCTGCAGGTGGCCTGGACCCACGCCACGTCGCCGCCCGGACCTTCGACCCGCTCCGGCGGGAGCTTCACGGGCGTCTCGATGGCGGCCGGGGCCAACATCTCGCTGAGCTTTTCCGCCGCTTCCCCGAAGAGATCCTGGCAGCGGAAACCGACGAACTGTTCGGCCCCGACCCCGACGTTGTCCAGATACCCCCGGCTGACCCCGAGGATCACGCCTTCGCAATCCAGGATCGTCATGTCGAGCAGGGATTCCGCGACGAACGCCTTCAGCGCCGACAGGCCCGTCAGCCCCGATGGTTCGGCGTTCGTCGCCATGCCGGCTTCTCCTTCGTCGCGCGACGCGCACGGGGAATGTCGCCGAACAGGGGTAATATTTCGTCACTGCCACGCTTGATCGATCTGCGGCCTGGAGACGCATATCCACGGGGAGATGCCCTTAGCGCAGCGTCGGCGGCCGCATCGCCACAACCTCGCGCCTGGCCCGGCTGATCCCGAACAGGACGTGGGGCCGGCTCCGGTCCCAGGCGACGGCCTGGCCCTCGACCTGGATCGGGATCGTCGCCACGTGCTCAAGGGTGGGGCTGTCGGCAGATACCCTGAGCGCGTAAAGTTCCGGCTGGTCGTGGCCGGTCACATAGAGCAGGCCGTCGTCGCCCCAGCCGCCGCCGGAGCTGCTCCGGGGCGCGAAGCGGTTCAGCACGCTCTGCGGGAAGCGCCAGGACGCCCTGCGCCGCCAGGCGTCGTCGAACTGCACCAGGATCGTCTGGCTGTGGTCGCGCCCAGGCTCGCCGCCGCGCCCGTCGTAGTTGGCGAAGACAGCCCACCAGAAGCCGTCCTTCCGGTCGACCCAGGTCAGGGACCCCGGCTGCTGGCCGAGGGCCACCGACCTCAGATGAACCATCCGGATAGGATCGAAGACCTCCACCGAGCTCGACATGGGTAGCTGCGGATAGTTCGAGCTGGCGCACACCAGCTCGGCGCCGATGACTTCGCAGGAATTGAGGTGCGGGAACTTCGCGGGATCGCCGGTCCACTCGGCGACCTTGCGGCCTGTGGCCTTGTCGTACTTGGCGATGCGGGAGTCATCCACGGCGTAGAAGTGATTTGCGTCCACGGCGACCCCCTGCCTGGCCTCCGGCGCGGGATAGCGGCGCAACATCTCGCTGGGCGGCGCCGTGGGGACCGGCGGCGCGGCGGCGGGCGGACCGGGTTGTCCGGCCACGGGAC
>Ga0268265_10000655_pt1 | contig 34369 bp, 31 predicted proteins | sample KBSSwiS52_FD_190355 | JGI IMG/M metagenome (GOLD analysis project Ga0268265, IMG submission 190355) | Switchgrass rhizosphere microbial communities from Kellogg Biological Station, Michigan, USA - KBS Switchgrass S5-2 (SPAdes) (version 2) | ecosystem: Host-associated > Plants > Roots >...
CGAAACGGTCACGGAACGAGGCGCGGCGTCGATCAGAGGGTTTGAACGATGCGCAAGAGTATCCCGTCCCGCCTTGTTCTCGGCGTCAGTCTGGCGGCGATGGCATTGACCGGCTGTGCGACCGGCTGCGGTCAGCAATTGCCGTCCGCCGGCTTCGTCGCCGCGCAAGAGGGCCCTGGCGAGGACTATATCATCGGCCCGCTCGACGAACTGACGATCTTCGTCTGGCGCAATCCCGAACTCGGCGCGAAGGTGCAGGTGCGGCCCGACGGGCGGATCACCACGCCGCTGATCACCGACATGCCGGCGGTCGGCAAGACCCCGGCGATGCTGGCGCAGGACATCAAGCTGCAGCTCAGCGAGTTCATCAAGGACCCTTTGGTCTCGGTCATCGTCGACAATTTCTCGGGCACGTTCAGCCAGCAGGTCCGCATCGTCGGCGCGACCGAGAAGCCGGCCTCGATCCCGTTTCGCGCCAACATGACCTTGCTCGATGCGATGATCTCGGTCGGCGGTCTTTCGGAATTCGCCGCGGGCAACCGCGCGCGCCTGATCCGTTACGATCGGGCGACCGGAAAGCAGCGCGAATATGGCCTGCGAATCAACAGCCTGCTCAAGAATGGCGACACCAGCGCCAATGTGAGCCTGCAACCGGGCGATGTGATCATCATCCCCGAGAGCATGTTCTGAGCGGCGGCCCGGCGATGCCCGAGCACCCGATGCGAGCCCAACTTCCGAGAGCGCCCGAGATCCTATGAACAGCCTTTACGACGAGGTCCGGGTCGCACTGCACATGGTGTGGCATCGCCGCTGGCTGGCGCTGGCGGTGGTGTGGGGTGTGTGCCTGGTCGGCTGGATGGTGGTCGCGATGATCCCCAACCGCTATGAATCGCAGGCGCGCGTCTCGGTCCAGATGCAGTCGCTGCTGCCCGGCAAGGTCGGCGGCATGACGCTGCCCGAACAGCAGGCCGATATCGATCGCGTGCGCCAGACGCTGGCGTCGACGGTCAATCTCGAAAAGGTCGTCCGCGGCACCGATCTCGGCCAGGAAGCGACCACGGATCGCGCCGTCGCCGACAAGGTCGAGACGCTGCGCAAGGCGATCAAGGTCGTCGCGCAGCAGGACAATCTGTTCCAGATCACCGCCGAATCGGCCAATAGCGGCATGTCCGACGCCGAAAACGCCAAGCTGTCGCGCGATATCGTCCAGAAGCTGATCGACATCTTCGTCGAGGAGAACATGGCCGGCGACCGCGACGAATCGACCGATACGCTGCGCTTCCTCGACGCCCAACTCGCCCAGCGCGAGAAGCAGCTCCAGGAAGCCGAGCAGAAGCGCTCCGAATTCGAATCCAAATATCTCGGACTGCTGCCGGGCACCGGCTCGATCTCGCAGCGGATCGAAAGCTCGCGTGCCGAATTGTCGTCGATCGACGCCGATCTCGCCTCGGCGCAGAGCTCGCTCGCGGCGGTCAATGCCCAGATCGCCAGCACGCCGGCCTCCAGCCCGGTCGCGGGACCCGGCGGTGCGGTGGGTGGCGCGCGCGGCCGGCTGGCGGCGCTCGAGGGGCAGATTGCCGATGCGCTGGCGCGGGGCTGGACCGAGAGCCATCCCGACGTCCGGGCGATGCGCGCGCAGGTCGCCTCGCTCCGCGTCCAGGCGGCGCGCGAGGGCAATGGCGGCGGCGGTTCGAGCGTGCAGAATCCGCTCTATGTGACCTTGCGCTCGATGCAGGCCGAGAAACAGGCCGCGGTCGCGGCGCTGCAGTCGCGCAAGAGCCAGCTCCAGGCCGATATGGGCCAGCTTGCCGCCAAGCAGACCGCCGAGCCGGGCGTCGTCGCCGAACAGGCGCGGATCAATCGCGACTATGACGTGCTCAAGGCGCAGTACGACAAATTGCTGCAGGATCGCGAGGACATCCGCCTGCGCATCAGCGTGCAGAGCGATACCAAGTCGATCATCTTCAAGGTCATCGATCCGCCGTCGACCCCGCGCGCGCCGACCGCGCCGAACCGGCCGATGCTGCTGACGATGATCCTGCTCGCCGGCATCGGTGCGGGCATCGGCGTGGCCTTCGCGCTGGGCCAGCTGCAGACGACCTATGCGACCTCGGGCCGGCTCGAGCGGGCGAGCGGGCTGCCGGTGCTGGGCGCGATCACCGAGATCCTGACCGATGGGCAGCGGGCGATGCGGCGCAAGAAATTGCTGTGGTTCGTCGGGGGCGGCGGCGCGCTCGCCGCGGTGTTCGCGATGTTGCTGGTGGTCGAGATGATCCAGCGCGGAATGGTGGCGTGAGGAGCGGATCATGAACAAGCACAGCTCGATCAAGGCCGCCGGTTCGCTGCTCGAAAGGGCGGCCGCAACCTATGATTTCACCCGCGCGATCCCGCGCCCCCCGGTTCCCGAAGCGAAGGCGCCCGAGGCCAGGGCGCCCGAGACCGTCGTTCCGCCGGCTGCCAGGCCCGTGGCACCGGCGGTTCCGCCCGTCGCGGAGCCGGTGCGCCAGCCTTCCGCCGTCGCGCCGACCCCGGTTGCGCGCCGCTCCACCACCCCCGGCCGCACCGCGCGCGTCGATACCGAGATGCTGCGCGAGGCGGGTTTCATCCTGCCCGATTCGCCGGTGACCGGTCTCGCCGAGGAATTCCGGATCATCAAGCGCCAGTTGCTGATCGCGGCGGGCATCGGCCAAAACGTGGCGCCGGTGCCGCGCGGCCGGATGATCCTGATGTGTTCGGCCCAGCCCGACGACGGCAAGACCTTCTGCGCGGTCAACCTCGCGCTGTCGATGGCGAGCGAGGCCGATGTCGAGGTGCTGCTGGTCGACGCCGATTTCGCCAAACCCTCGATCCTCTCGACGCTGGGCATCGCGGGCGGGCCGGGACTGATGGATGCGCTCGCCGATCCGGCGGTCGACGTCGAGAGCTGCGTGATCCGCACCGACATCCCGAAGCTGTCGGTGCTCCCGGCCGGGCGGCAGACCAACAACGACACCGAATATCTCGCGTCCGAGCGGACGCGCGGTGTGATCGAGGCGCTGGGGAGCGACTATCCGTCGCGCGTGGTGATCTTCGATTCGCCGCCGGCGCTGGCAGCGTCGCCTGCTTCGGTGCTGGCCTATCATGTCGGCCAGGCGGTGCTGGTGGTGCGCGCCGACAAGACCACCGAGAATGAGCTGCGCGAGGCGATCGGGCTGCTCGGTGGCTGCGAGCATATCCAGCTGCTGCTCAACGGCGTGAAATTCTCCCCCGGGGGCCGGCGCTTCGGCTCCTATTACGGACATGGAGGCTGAGATGCGGTCGACCCTGATCGGCATCAGCGCACTGGCCCTGATCGCGAACCCGGCGCAGGCTGCGCGCAAGAGTATCGATCCCTATATCGAGGTCGGGCAGGTGATCACCGCCGATCTGAACGGCGACAGCGATGTGCTGACCTACAGCACGATCGCCGCCGGCGTCGACGCGACGGTGCAGACGTCGCGCGTCGAGGCGCAGATCAGCTATCGTTACGAGCGCCGGATCGCGTGGGACGACAATATCGCGGACGACGACATCCACAGCGGCCTCGCCCGGGTCAACGTCCAGGCCGTCCCGGGCGTCGTCAATATCGAAGCCGGCGCGCTGGCGACGCGGGCGCGATCGGGCATCGGCGGCGGGTTTCCGGGGCAGACCGCGGGCAATGTCGACAGTCTGACGCAGGTCTATTCGGTCTATGCCGGGCCGACGCTGACGACCAATGTCGGCGAGCTTCAGGTCGGCGCCTCCTATCGGGCCGGCTATACCAAGGTCGAAAGCAAGGACGGCATATTGGCGCCCGACGGCATCGACCGGATCGACAGCTATGACGATTCGGTGGTGCAGTCGGCAACCGCCAATGTCGGCATGGCGCCCGGTGGAAGCCTGCCGTTCGGCTGGGCCGTCAGCGGCGGCTGGGAGCGCGAGGATGCCGGCCAGCTCGATCAGCGTTTCGAGAGCAAATATGTCCGCGGCGACGTGACCGTGCCGGTCAGTCCCACGCTCGCACTGGTCGGCGGCATCGGCTATGAGGATATCGAGGCCAGCCAGCGCGCGCCCTTGCTCGACGAGGACGATATTCCCGTCGTCGACGGCAATGGCCGCTTCGTCACCGATCGCAATTCGCCACGGCTGCAATATTACGACCAGGACGGGCTGATCTGGGATGCCGGCGTGCTGTGGCGGCCCAGCCGCCGCACCGAACTCGAGGTCCGGGTCGGCCGCCGCTATGGCGACATGACCTATACCGGCCGCTTCTCCTACCAGATGTCCGGCGTCACCGCGCTGCAGATCACCGCCTATGACAGCGTGTCGAGCTTCGGCCAGCAGCTCAACGACAATCTGTCGCTGCTGCCGACCGCATTCCAGGTCGATCGCAATCCGCTCAGCGGCAATATCGGCGGCGGCTGCGTGTTCGGAGGCCGGGGGACCGGTGGGCAATCGGCGGGCGGCTGCCTCAACGACGTGTTCCAGTCGATCTCGACTGCGAATTTCCGCGCGCGCGGCATCAACGGCGTGATCTCCACCCAGCGCGGGCCGTGGAGCGGCGGCGTCGGGCTCGGTTACTCGCAGCGCCGCTTCATCGCCCCCGATTTCGGCGGCACCTTCACCGTCGACGGCACGAAAGACGAGAGCATCTTCGCGCAGGCCTATGTCGCGCGCCAGCTGACGCCGAATTCGGGCATCGACGCCAATGTCTATGCCGATTGGTACAACAGCGGCCTCACGGGCGCGCCCGACGTGGTGAGCACGGGGCTGACCGGCAGCTACAACCACACATTCGGCCGCCTTGCGGCGACCGTCTCGGCCGGCGTCTACGGCCTCGATCCCGAAGGGCTCGAAGCCCAGTACAACGCCGCCGCGCTGCTCGCGCTGCGCTACAATTTCTAACAGGAGCAGAGCCGATGTACTCCGAACATTACGGCCTGACCGGACGGCCGTTCCAGCTGACACCCGATCCGCGCTTCTATTTCGACAGCGCGACGCACCGCAAGGCGATGGCCTATCTCGGCTATGGCCTGGCGCAGGGCGAGGGCTTCATCGTCATCACCGGTGACATCGGCGCGGGCAAGACGACGCTCGTCGCGCATCTGATGGAGACGATCGATCCGTCGCGGCTGACCGCGGTCAAGATCGCCTCCACCCAGGTCGAGGGCGACGATATGCTGCGGATGGCGGCGCAGGCGTTCGGCATCGCCACGACCGGCGTCGAGAAGGCGCAGTTGCTCGAAGCGATCGAGCGCTTTCTCCATGCCCAGGCGCTGGACGGCAAGCGCACCTTGCTGATCGTCGACGAGGCGCAGAACCTGCCGGTCTCCGCGCTCGAAGAATTGCGGATGCTTTCCAACTTCCAGCTCGGCGGCGATTCGCTGCTGCAGATCTTCCTGCTCGGCCAGCCCGAGTTCCGCGAGAAGCTCTACGGATCGGATCGGCTCGAACAATTGCGCCAGCGCGTGATCGCGACCCACCATCTCGAACCGATGGAAGCGCATGAGATCGAATCCTACCTCGTCCACCGCCTGTCGCTGGTCGGCTGGCAGGGCAATCCCGACTTCACCAACGGCGCGTGCGCCGCACTCTATCGCCATTCGGACGGCGTGCCGCGGCGGCTGAACCTGCTGGCCGGACGGGTGATGCTGCATGGCGCGATCGAGCAGCTGAAGGTGATCGACGAGGATGTTGTCGATGCGGTCGCCGACGATCTGGCAGATGATACAGAAAATTCCTCCCCGGAACGGGGAGGGGGACCGTCGCCGCAGGCGATGGTGGAGGGGGAGTCATACGGCGATACTCAGTCGGTTGGAGCTCAGATCCCTCCGGATATTGCTCAGCCCTACGTCCTGCCCCTCCACGAGCCTGCGGCTGGTCCCCAGGGTTGGGCCGATCGTGCCCCCGGCACGATCTCGGATTGCCGGGGGCAATCCGACCCAACCCTCCATTCCGGGGAGGAATATGACAACCGCATCGCTTCGCTCGAAGCGCGGCTCGAGGAGCAGGATGCGGCGCTGCGCCGCGTGCTGACCCTGCTCGTCGACTGGGTGGAGAATGATTCGCAGCGCCATCCCGACCTTGACAGGTTGCGCGAAAACGCCGCCTGAGCGCGGCAACAGGGAGCTCTCCGGTGCGCAACGCCATCTCGGTCGACGTGGAAGACTGGTTCCAGGTCGGTGCATTCGAACGCGTGATCGCGCGTGAGGACTGGAACGGTCTCGCCCATCGCGTCGAGCGCAACACCGATGCCGTGCTCGCGCTGTTCGCCGAATCGGGCGTCAAGGCGACCTTCTTCACTTTGGGCTGGGTCGCCCAGCGCCATCCGGCGCTGATGCGTCGCATCGTCGATGGCGGCCACGAGATCGCCAGCCATGGCTGGGATCATCTGCGCGTATTCACGCTGACGCCCGACCAGTTCCGCGACGATATCGGCTGCGCGCGCAAGACGATCGAGGACGCGTCGGGGCAAAAAGTGACCGGCTATCGCGCGCCGAGCTTCTCGATCGACCAGCGCACGCCCTGGGCGCACGAGATTCTCGCCGAGCAGGGCTATGCTTACTCGTCGAGCGTCGCGCCGGTCGTGCACGATCATTATGGCTGGCCCGAAGCGCCGCGCTTCGCCTTCCGGCCGGTCGCCGGCAGCGCATTGATCGAACTGCCGGTGACGACCGCGAAGCTCGGCAAGCGCACAGTGGCGGCGGGCGGCGGCGGCTTCTTCCGGCTGCTGCCCTATCGCTTCTCCTCCTGGGCGGTGCGCCAGGTCAATCGCGACGAGGCGCGGCCGGCGATCATCTATTTCCACCCATGGGAGATCGATCCCGACCAGCCGCGCGTCGCCAATGCGCCGCTGAAGTCGAAGCTGCGTCACTATAGCCGGCTCAGCGCAATGGCGGGCAAGCTCAAACGGCTGATGGGCGATTTCGAATGGGGCAGAGTCGACGAGGTCGCGGCGGCGGAAGCGGGCAGGGCATGAACGCTTATGCGCCGATCGGGCGCGTGACCGTGGCGGCCGTCGATCTGCGCGAGTCCGGTGAGCGGGACGCGGTCGACGCTTATGTGCGCGGGCATGCGGAGGGGACGCCGTTCCATCTGACGTCATGGCAGCAGGCGGTGGCCGAGGGGTGCAACCAGGTTGCGCATTTGCTGGTGGCGCGGGGGTTGGCCCACGCACGCTCCGAAGCCTATCACCACCTCCACCGTCATCCTCCCCTCCACCGTCATCCCCGCGAAGGCGGGGATCCATTATCGCCGGATTGTCCGGATGATTCGGCGGCAATGGGTCCCCGCCTTCGCGGGGATGACGGTATGGGGGGTGGAGCGGGCGACGCGCATTCGGCAAATCACCTTAATGACGGACGCATCCTCGGCATCCTCCCCCTCACTGAAATCCACTCCCCCTTGTTCGGCCGCGCGCTGGTCTCGACCGGCTTCGCCGTCGCCGGCGGCATCCTCGCCGACGATGACGCGGTGGCGGAGCAACTCGCCGAAGCCGCATGGGCGCTCGCCGAAAGCCTGAGCTGCCCGACCGTCGAACTGCGCGGTGGGGCTGCTCCGGGCGACGGCTGGATCGTCAAGCAGGGCGCCCATGCCGGCTTCGTCCGGCCGATCGCCGCCGACGATGCCGCCGAACTGCTCGCAATCCCGCGCAAGCAGCGCGCCGAGGTGCGCAAGGCACTCGACAAGGGCATGAGTGTCGAGACCGGGACGGCCGCGCGCGATCGCGACGCGCATTATGCGGTCTATGCCGAAAGCGTGCGCAACCTCGGCACGCCGGTCTTCCCGCGCAGCCTGTTCGACGCGGTGCTCGATCGCTTCGGCGCCGACGCCGACATCCTCACCGTCCGCCATGACGGCATCCCCGTCGCCAGCGTGCTGAGCCTTTATCATCGCGGCGCCGTCATGCCTTATTGGGGCGGCGGCACGCAGGCGGCGCGCTATCTTCGCGCCAATGATCTGATGTATTACGCGCTGATGAACCATGCTCGTGCCCGCGGCTGCGACCGCTTCGATTTCGGCCGCTCGAAGACCGGCAGCGGCGCCTTCGCGTTCAAGAAGAATTGGGGATTCGCGCCGCAGCCCTTGCGTTATGCCGTGCGCACCGCCGACGGGGCCGAACTGCGCGACGTCAATCCGCTGAGTCCCAGATACAGATTGCAGATCGCGCTGTGGCAGAAACTGCCGCTCGCGGTCGCCAACCGGATCGGCCCGATGATCGCTCGAGGCCTCGGCTGATGGCCGAGATATTGTTCCTCGCGCATCGCATCCCCTATCCACCGGACCGGGGCGACAAGATCCGGTCCTTTCACATTCTCAAGCATCTCGCCGCGCTGGCGCCGGTCCATCTCGCCGCCTTCGCCGACGACGAGGCCGATCTCGCGCATCTGCGCATGCTCGAGCCGCTGACCGTGTCGCGCCACGTCGAGGTCCGCCACGTCTCGCATCTGCGCGCCGGCATCGCTGCGCTCGCCAGCCAGCAGCCGGTGTCGCTGCCCCTGTTCAAGAGCGCGACGATGCACGCGCATGTCGAGCAGGTGCTGGCCCGGCCGGAGGTGACGACGATCTTCGCCTTCTCCGGACAGATGGCGCAATATGTCCCCGAACGGCTCGGCCGTCGCCGCTTCGTGATGGACTTCGTCGACATGGATTCGGCCAAGTTCGTCGCCTATGCGAAGAAGGCGAGCGGTCCGATGCGGTGGATCATGGAGCGCGAGGGCAGCCGCCTGTTCGCATTCGAGAAGCTGACCGCCCAGCGCGCGCACCGCAGCCTGTTCGTGAGCGAGGCGGAGGCGGCGCTGTTCCGCCGCCAGAGCGGCATCCAGCAGCGCTGGGTCGACGTGCTCGAAAACGGCATCGACCTCGATCATTATGATCCCGCCGTCGATCATGGCCCGGTCGAACTGGCCGGGCAGGGGCCGCTGATCGTCTTCACCGGCCAGATGGACTATCGCCCCAATGCCGAGGCGGTGAGCCTGTTCGCGCGCGAGACGATGCCGTTGATCCGCGCGCGCGTTCGCGATGCCCGCTTCGCGATCGTCGGCCGCAACCCCGACGCTGATGTCAAGGCGCTCGATACGCTGCCCGGTGTTTACGTCACTGGCGAAGTGCCCGAAATCCGCTGCTGGCTGGCGGCGGCCGACGTCGTCGTCGCGCCGCTGCGGCTCGCGCGCGGCATCCAGAACAAGGTGCTCGAAGCGATGGCGATGGCGTGTCCGGTCGTCGCGTCGCCGGCCGCCGCCGAGGGCATCGATGCCACCCCCGGTACCGAGCTGGTGATTGCCGACGGCAGCGCCGCCGAGGCCGAGGCGGTCGTCACCCTGCTCGGCGACCGCACCCTCGCGCACGACATCGGCACTGCCGCGCGCGCGCGGATGGCGGCGCGTTATGGCTGGGACGCGCGGCTCGCGCCGCTCGGCGCCCTGGTCGGGATCGGCAAGCCCGCACTGGAACCCGCTGCATGAGCTTTGCCGGCCCGATCACGCCAACCAACGACAAGGGCGCCGGCGACAAGGACACCGACGACGGGACCGGCCATGGCATCAGCCTGGCGTGGCGGCGTCATGCCTTCGCGCTCGCACTGGCGACCGTGGCGCTGCTCGCGATCTTCCACCGCGACGTGGCCGATATCGTCACGATCTGGTGGACCAGTTCGACCTTCGGCCATTGCCTGCTGATCCCGATCATCCTCGGCTGGCTGGTGTGGCAGCGCTGGCCCGAACTCCGTGAGCTCGATCCCTCCGCCTGGGCGCCCGGCCTGCTGCCGGCGGCGGCGGGCGCGGTCGGCTGGCTGCTCGGCGATGCCGCCGGCGTCGGGCTCGCGCGGCATTTCGGGCTGATCCTGATGCTGCAGGGCGCGATCGTCGCGCTGCTCGGACCCCGCGTCGCGCGCGCGCTCGCCTTTCCCATCTTCTACATGCTCTTCATGGTGCCGTTCGGCGAGGAACTGGTGCCGCCGATGCAGACGATCACCGCGCAGATGTGCATGGCGCTGCTGGCGCTGGTCGGCATCCCTGCGCATATCGACGGCGTCTTCATCACCACGCCGGGCGGCTATTTCGAGGTCGCCGAGGCCTGTTCGGGCGTCAACTTCCTCGTCGCGATGTTCGCTTTTGGCGCGCTCGCCGCCAATGTCTGCTTCCGCAGCTGGCCGCGGCGGATGGCGTTCATGGCGCTGGCGATCGTCGTGCCGGTGCTCGCCAACGGCGTCCGCGCCTGGGGCACGATCTATATCGCCGAACTGACCGACATCAGCTTCGCCGCCGGTTTCGACCATGTCTTCTATGGCTGGTTCTTCTTTGCGATCGTGATGGTGCTGGTGATGGCGATCGGCTGGAAATTCTTCGATCGCCCGCGCGATTCGGACTGGCTCGATCTAACGAGGCTGCGCGCGATGCCCGTCCGTGCGCGGCCGCTCGGTCTCGTCGCCGCGGGCCTGCTGGCGATCGGCTGCGCACCGATTTTGTGGTCGGCGGCGATGGCGGCACGGGGCAGCGAAACGATCCGCGGCCCGCTCCACATGCCGGCGGTCAAGGGCTGGCAGCGCGTGCCGCTGAGCAGCCGTCATACCTGGTATCCGCGCTTCGACGGTGCCGATCATCGCCTGATCGGGCGCTATCGCAACGCCGCCGGCCAGGAAGCCGATCTCGCCATCATCGTCTTCGCCGATCAGCGCGAGGGCCGCGAGATCGTCGGCTATGGCCAGGGTTCGGTCGATCCCGACAGCCAGTGGGCGTGGACCACCACCGCGCGCGCGCCTGCTGGCGGCACGGCGGAACGGATCATCGCGCCCGGCCCGGTCGTGCGCGAGGTCGTCAGCTTCTACCGGGTCGGCGGCGCGCTGACCGGCAGCGGCACGATGGTGAAGCTGGAGACGCTGAAGGCGCGGCTGACCGGCGGCAGCCGCCGCGCAGTGGCGGTGCTCGTCTCGTCCGAGGAAGCCAACGGCCAGTCGGCACGCCCGGCGATCGATGCGTTGTTGCGAGACCTGGGGCCGATCGATGCCCTTGCCGACCGCATTGCCGACGGGCGATAGGACCAGCCACTATGTGCGGCATCGCGGGCATCTTCCATATCGAAACCGCGAAGCCGGTCGACCCCGACCGCATTCGCGCGATGACCGATGCGATCGCGCATCGCGGCCCCGACGGTGCGGGCGTGTGGACGGCGCAGGGCGTCGGCCTCGGCCATCGCCGGCTCGCGATCATCGATCTCGGCGGCGGCGCGCAGCCGATGAGCGATCAGTCGGGCGAACTGGTGGTCGTCTTCAACGGCGAGATCTATAATTTCGCCGAGGTCCGCGCAGACCTCGAACGGCTCGGCCATGTCTTCCGCACCAACAGCGACACCGAGGTGATCCTCCACGGCTGGCGGCAGTGGCGGCAGGATTGCCTCGCCCGCTTCAACGGCATGTTCGCCTTCGCGCTGTTCGACACGCGCCGGCAATGCCTGTTCCTCGCGCGCGACCGGCTGGGCGTGAAGCCGATCCATTATGCGACCTTGTCGGACGGCAGCCTCGCCTTCGCCTCCGAACTCAAGGGCCTGCTCGCGCACCCGCTGCTGCGCCGGTCGCCCGACATCCGCGCGGTCGAGGATTATCTCGGCCTCGGCTATGTCCCCGACGATGCCTGTATCGTCGACGGTGTGTCGAAGCTGCCCGCCGGCCACTGGCTGCTGCTCGAACGCGGCAAGCCGCTGCCCAGGCCGGTGATGTGGTGGGACGTCGATTTCAGCCGCCGCGCCGAAGGCAATGCCGCCGCGCTGGAGGAGGAGATGGTCGAACGGCTGCGCGCCGGCGTCACCTCGCGGATGGTGGCGGACGTGCCGCTCGGCGCCTTCCTCTCGGGCGGCGTCGACAGTTCGGCGGTGGTCGCGCTGATGGCCGAGGCCTCGTCGCGCGCGGTCAAGACCTGCTCGATCGGCTTCGATGTCGCCGGGCTCGACGAGACCGCTTTTGCCGATCAGGTCGCCAAGCGCTTCGCCACCGATCACCGCAAGCGCATCGTCTCCGCCGACGATTTCGGGCTGATCGACACGCTGGTCGCGGCGTTCGACGAACCCTTCGCCGACGCCTCGGCGCTGCCCACCTACCGCGTCTGCGAACTCGCGCGCGAGACGGTGACGGTCGCGCTGTCGGGCGACGGCGCCGACGAGGCGTTCGCCGGCTATCGCCGCTATCGCTTCCACGCCGCCGAGGAGCGGGCGCGCGGGTTGATGCCGGCGCCGCTGCGCGCTTTCGCCGGCCGGCTCGGCGGCATCTATCCCAAGGCCGACTGGGCGCCGCGCCCACTGCGTGCCAAAACGACCTTGCTCGCGCTCGCCGCCGACGGCGACGAAGCCTATGCCCGCGCCGTCGGCGTCACCGGCCCGGCCCTGCGCGCATCGCTCTACACCGATGGCGTCGCAAAGGCGCTGCAGGGTCACCGCGCCGAGGACCGCTATATCGCGACGATGCGCCGCGCCCCGGCGCAGGACGGTCTCGACCGCGCACAATATGCCGACATGAAGATCTGGCTGCCCGGCGACATCCTCACCAAGGTCGACCGCGCCAGCATGGCGGTGAGCCTCGAGGCGCGCGAGCCTTTGCTCGACCACCGCCTGATCGAGTTCGCCGCGCGCCTGCCCGGCGCGATGCGGCTGAAGGGCGGCACCGGCAAATATCTGATGAAGAAGGCGATGGAGCGCTACCTCCCCGAAGACATCCTCTACCGCAAGAAGATGGGCTTCGTGACCCCGATCAGCGCCTGGTTCCGCGGCCCGCTGGCCCCCGAGGCGAGCGCGATCGCCGAAAGTTCGGCGCTGGCGGAAACAGGGTGGTTCCGGGCGGAGGCGATCGCGAAGATCGCGGCGGACCACCGGTCGGGGGTGTCGGACCATGGGCGGCTGTTGTGGCAGTTGCTGATGCTGGACCGGTCGTTGAGGCGGGTGTTCGGGATTGGGGGGTGAAGGTGCGTGGGACCGTGCGGCCATTAACGCGTTGGCAGTCCCGTTTCCGGATGATATTTGATGTTCTATGGTCCTAGAACGTCAATCATTGGATGGCGTCGTCGCTCCAGCTGCGGCTGGACAACTCGCGGCCTTCCGGAGGGCGGTCGAGGACGCGCTTCCGGGTCGGGTATCCGACGTCATGCTGTTTGGATCGCGGGCGAGACGACAGGCCCGGCGGAATTCCGATTACGACGTCGCAGTGGTCGTGAATGACGATGTTTACGAAAGGGCGATGGAGCGCATCGTTGCCGACACCGCGCTACCATTCGTTCGTGGCGGCTATCACATCCGCCCGGTCATCATGTTGGCGAGCCTGTTTCGGAATCCGGCCTGCCATTCCCTGACTGCAAGTGTCGCTCGCGACGGGATTGTGATCGCTTGATACGGCTGTCTCGCGGACGCGGTCGGGCCATTCATCCGTGAAGAAATCTGTTGCCATAGATGCCTACACCGAAAGTCAGCGCAGGATATTGGCACAGGGACGACTCAATCTGGCGACCGTTCATCTTCGTGAAGCCGAAGCGATTCGGGCTTTGGGGAAGGCGCCAAATGCCTGTGTCCACGCTGCCTATTACGCGATGCATCACTGTGCGGCAGCGGCGATTTTGTTGACCGGCGGCGTCGGCAAAAGAAAATCTGTGCCCGACAGTCATGAGCATGTCATTCAGCATTATGCAAAGCTGGTAGAAACTGGCGACGATGCCGCCAGAGAATCCGCGAAATGGCTCAATTTCGCCCGGAGTATGCGGGCCAAGGCGGACTATAATGCGATCGAAGGCGGTGTCGTTCAGCAAGACGCCGAACAGGTCATGCTCGATGCGCACGCATTCTTCGATTTTTTCACTGATCGATGGAAGATGCAGCCATCGGCCGACAGCGAGGAGGCACTATGGGTCAGGCGAAATCTCGAACTTCTCAAACGCGTAGACGACGCTTCCAAATGATTCGGGTCGGGCGTCGGTACGCTTACGATTGGAAACACCGATGCAGCGGGCAATCTCAGATCAGCGCCGGGTCGAGATCGCAATGGCAACCACACCCGCTGCAGCGATCGCCGCCAACGTCTCCGATATTGAGTGGCTGTTCCACTCCCAGACCTTCATGCCTGCATATCCGGGCATGTTCCTGCGCAGACCGTGGCCATAGGCCTCGATCCATTGATATTCGCGCTGCGTGATTTCGCGCATCACGCAAACGGCCGAACCCGCGAACCAGCCGATCCAGATCGAAGCCCTCGCCGGCGCGCCCAAGGCACGGCCGATGCTCCAGCAGATGAGCTGGATGCCGATTGCGATGGGAATGTGCGCGAGCATCGGCGCACTAACGCCCGTGGCGTTCACGGGTTGCCCCGCGGGCTTGTGATATGCCAGCCTTAGCCGGGTGGCCTTGAGAACGAATGGACGACGATGGACCTGCCTCCCTTCCTGCTCGATCACTGGCTTTCCAGATATGATTTCGCGACGCCGCCGATCGCCTATAATCTCGCATCGAGCACCGGTCCGCGCTGGTCGATCGAAGACTTGACCGGCCTTGGCGGATCGCCGCTCGACATCGGCGGCACGGTGCTGAGCTATGCGCCACCCGAGGGCAGCCGGCCGTTGCGCGCGGCGGTTGCCGCCTTCCACGCCGCCGATCCCGACTGGGTGGTGATGACGACCGGCGCATCCGAAGCGCTGTCGATCCTCCTCTGCCTCGCCGAACGGCCGAACGGCAATCTCGTCATTCCCGATCCCGCTTACCCCGCTTATGCGGCGATGGCCCACGCCTGGCGGCTCGACGTGCGCCACTATGAACTCGCGCGCGAGGCAGGTTTCGCGCAGCATCCCGACGCCGTGCTCGAGGCCGTGAATGCGGATACCGTCGGGGTGATCGTCAACACGCCGCACAATCCGACCGGGTCGGTGATGGAGACCGGTGATCTCGCAAACCTGGCCGCCGCACTCGCCGCGCGCGGCGTGCCGCTGCTCGTCGACGAGGTCTATCATCCGCTCTACTTCGGCACGTCGCTGCCGTCGGCCGCCGGCATCGAGAATGTCATCGTCCTCAGCGACATGTCGAAGGCGCTGTCGCTGCCCGGCCTGCGCACCGGCTGGATCATCGACCGCGATGCCGAACGCCGGCGCCGGATCGTCGATGCGCGCAGCTATTTCACGATCAGCAGCTCGCCCTTGCTCGAACGGCTCGCCGCGCACGCGCTGGTTCACAGCGATCTCATTCTCGATCGCCTGCGGACGATTGCCGACGCCAATCTCGCCCGGCTCGACGCGCTGATCGCCGGATTGCACGGCGTCCTCGCCTGGACTCCGCCGCGCGGCGGCACCACCGCCTTTCCCTGGTTCGGCGACGGCAGGGAGAGCCGGCCGTTCTGCGAAACGCTGGCCGATGCCGGCGTCCTCGTGGCGCCCGGCGATTGCTTCGGTCATGCCAGCCACATGCGGATCGGCTTCGCACAGCAGGCCGATCGGTTCGACGTCGCGATCGAGCGGATTACGGCGCTCGTCTCCCGGCTCTAGCCAGTTGAGCATTCGCCGCTTTCGCCGGAATGATCGATGAGATGCCTTTCTATCGATCACAAAATCGCTATATGATGATCGATAGAAAGGCTATTCATCGATCATGCGCTGGAACTGGCAACTCCCGGACTGGCCCGATTTCCAATATGATCCATCACGTCTCGGGCTGGCTGAGGCACGTTTCATCAAGGGCGCCGGCGTCGTCATCGGTACGATGCACCATCTGGAAGGCGGCAGCCGGCAGGGCCTCACGATCGAGTTGATCGCGCAGGAGATGGTCGACAGTTCGGCAATCGAAGGCGAGATACTGGATCGCGCCAGCGTCCAGTCATCGCTGGCGAGGCAATTGGGGTTCACTGCGGACAGACGACGCGCGAATGCCGCCGAGGCTGGCGCTGCCGAACTCATGGCCGATCTGTATCGCCGCTATGCCGACCCGCTGAGCGACCGGCTATTGTTCGACTGGCACGGCATGCTGATGAACGGGCGCCGCGATCTGATGGACATCGGCGCCTGGCGGACCCATGAGGATGCGATGCAGATCGTGTCGGGTGCCCTGCACGCGCCGCGGGTCCACTTCGAGGCGCCGCCATCGACGCGGGTTCCGGCCGAGATGCAGCGGTTCATCGATTGGTTCAACGCATGTTCGCCGCAGGGTGCTTCACCCTTGCCGTCGATCACGCGTGCGGCGATCGCCCATCTCTGGTTCGAGACCATCCATCCGTTCGAGGATGGCAACGGCAGGATCGGACGTGCGATCGCCGAGAAGGCGCTCGCGCAGGGCATCGAGGCGCCAACGCTGACCGCCCTGTCCGAAACGATCCACCGCCACCGGAAGGCCTATTACAGCGAGCTCCATCGGGCCAGCCAGAGCAATCGGATCGATGGCTGGCTGGCGTGGTTCGCCGATATAGTGCTGAAGGCGCAGGCCCGGACGGTTACGCGCATCCGCTTCCTGATCGACAAGACGCGTCTGCTCGATCGCGTGCGCGGCATGATCAATGCGCGGCAGGAAAAGGCGTTGCTGCGCATGTTTGCCGAGGGATCGGACGGGTTTGCCGGCGGACTCAGCGCGCGCAACTACCGGACGATCACCGATGCGACATCGGCAACCGCCACGCGCGATCTGACTGAACTCGTCGCATTCGGCGCGCTGAAGCGCGTCGGAGAGCATCGCTATGCCCGCTACCATCTGGCCATCGGTGAGCTGCCGGATACGCAATAACGGGTTGAGCGATCCTCAGAACGTCTTGCGCACCCCCGCGAAGAACCCGCGCCGCGCGCCATATTGCGGCGCGCCCACGCCCACGCCCGATCCGTCGCGGATCAGATAGGAGCGGTCGAATGCATTGTTGACGTCGATGCGGATCGACAGGCCCTTCAGCGCGCCGGGGCCGTCGAAATTCTGGGCGATGCCGAAATTGGCGGTGAAGTAGGACGGCAGCTTGCCGCCATTGGGGACGATGCCGTCGGGATCCTCGGCGCGCAGGCCGTCGCCATAGAGGAAGTCCGCGGTGGGCACGAGTTTGCCGAAGCCGTCGTCGATCGTCACGCTGGCGCCGCCCGACGCGGTCCAGCGCTGCGAATGATCGGTGAAGATGCTGTGATCGGCGATGTAGGCGAGTTCTTCAGGGTCGAAGAAATATTGGCTCGAAATGATGTCGCGCGCTTTCTCCTGGCCGCGCGCGACATTGGCGTAGAGCGCGACCGGACCCCGCCGGAAATCGGTACGCAGCTCGACGCCCCAGGCATAGCCGCTGGCATAGTTGAACGGCGACAGCACCAGCGACGTGCCGAACTGGCCCTCGTCGAGCAGGTTGCGCTTTTTCTTGTAATAGGCGTCGAGGCCGATCGTGAACCCGTGGGCGATCTGCTGTTCGACGCCGCCGTCGAAATAATGCTCGCGTTCGGCGCGCACCGGATCGGCGGTGGTCACCGCCGTCGCCTTGGTGGTGCCGGCGAACAAGGCGAGCGTCGGCACGCCGATCAACTCCTGCGGCGGCGGCGTGAAGTTGCGCGCATAGCCGGCGTGGAAGGTCGTGCCCGGGGCGGGAATCCAGACGAAATTGATGCGCGGGCTCACTTGCTGTTCGTGCGTATAGGCGTGCACCGTATCGAAGCGGACGCCGTAGTTCAGCGTCAGCGTGGGCGACAGCGCCCATTCGTCCTGCAGATAGGCGCCATAGAGTTGGCCGTTGCGGCCGCCGCGATCGGTAATGGCGATGGTCTGGTCGCTGGTCTGCCTGCCGGCGTCATCGACCGGAAAGACGCGCGAGACGACATTGGTGCGGGTCCGTTCGTTCTGGACGAACAGGCCGAAGCGCACAGTGTGGCTGTCCGACAGCGTGTAGCTGCCATCGGCCTGCAGCCCGAGTGCGAGGCTGGACAGGCGCGAGGCATCGGACGAGCCGTTGAAGATGATGTCGCCGCCCAGCGGATCGGGCGTGAAACGCGTCTGCGAATAGCGCGCGAACGGCGCGACCTGCAGGTTCAGCGCGTCGCCCGCATATTGATAGGCCAGCACGCCATAATGAGTGATCTCGCGCTGGTTCTGGTCGAGCAGCGCCGAATCGAAGCTGGATCTGCCATCGAGCGTGTAGGCGGGAACCTGCCCCGGATTGTTCGGAATCTGGAACTTGCCGATCGCGGTGCCGCCGAACGCGGTGAGGCGGCTGGTTTCGGACAAGATGTCGGAGACATAGCCGAATGCGCGATACTGGCGCGTGCGGTCATGGATCGCATCGCGCGTATCGACCGGGTTCTCGACGCCGAGATCATTCTGCAGATAGCTGCCCGAGACGAAATAATTGAGGTTGCCGGTCGAACCCTGCACGGTCGCGCTCGGCTGGATCGTCGTCTGGCTACCGCCATAAGATCCGATGTCGCCGCCGTCGTCGAATGCGCCGCTGCGCGTCTTCAGGCTGACGATGCCCGAGGTGCGATAGCCATATTGCGCGGGCAGGGTGCCGGTGATCAGCTCGATCGAATCGGCCAGCCGCGGATCGAAGGTCTGGCCGAAGCCCGAAATGCTCTCGGGCACGATCACCCCGTTCAGGCGATATTGCAGGTTCGCATGCTCGTTGCGGACGTGGATCGCGCCATAGCTGTCCTTGGTCACGCCCGGCGCCTGCAACAGGACGGCGGTCAAATTGCGATCGGCACCGCCCGGCTGATTGTCGAGCACCTTGCGGTCGAACCTGAATTCGCTGGCGCCGAGCGACGGCTGGATCTCGTCGCGCGCTTCGTCGAGGCGCCTGGCGGTGACGACGATGTCGCCTCCGCTACCGCTGCCGCTGCCGCCGCCGTCGGGCGCGGTGGCGTCCTGGGCGAAGCCGGGCGTGGCGAGAAGGCCGGCCGTGACACTGGCCAGCAACAGGGGATGACGCATATGATCTCCGACACCGGGACGTTCGAGACGCTCAGTAGCGGAACGTTACAACATAACAATGGCATTTTGCTGCGTCGCGGCAAAGGGTCGCAAACGCGCGGCGAAGCGTGCGGTCGTTCCGGTTCGCGGCTGCGACCTGCCAAGGAGAAGTTGAGGCCGACGAAGGAAATCCGGTTCGACCTATTCTCTATCACTTGAATAGAGAATAGCCATGCTCCGCGACCGCATCTCCCGATCGAGCCCGAACGCCGCCAACCGCGCCCGCCGCCTCGAATGGCCGACGATGCTGCTCGCCGTCGTGATCCATGCCGGCTGGATCGCCGCAACCTGGTGGCATGGTCAGATCCCCGCCTGGCTGCTGCCGCTGGTCGGCGGCTGGTTGATCGCGTGGCACGGGTCGCTCCAGCACGAGACCATCCATGGCCATCCCACCGGGATCCGCGCGATCGATGCCGCGATCGGATCGGTGCCGCTGGCGCTCTGGCTGCCTTATGCGATCTATCGCCGATCGCATCTCGCCCATCACGATGCCGCGATCGTGACCGACCCGTTCGAGGATCCCGAGTCGCGCTACCTCGCCGATGTCCGGGGATGGCATGGCCGGATGCTGAGGGCGATCGAGGGCGTTCAGGCCTCGCTCGCCGGGCGCCTGCTGCTCGGCCCGCCGCTGACGATCGGGCGCTTCCTCGCCGGAGAAATAGGCCGGGGTTCGCGCGCGCCGGCGGCGACCTTGCGCGACTGGCTTCCCCACCTTGCGGGCGTGGCGGTGGTGATGGCCTGGCTGCACGTCTGCGGCTTCGGTGTCGGCCATTATCTGATCGCGTTCGTCTATCCCGGAACCGCGCTGTCGCTGCTGCGGTCGTTCGCCGAGCATCGCGCGCATGCCGATCCGGCGGCGCGGGTGGCGGTGGTCGAGCATGCCGGTCCGTTCGCTTTGCTGTTCCTCAACAATAATCTCCACGCCGCGCATCATCGCGCGCCGGCGCTCGCCTGGTACCGGCTGCCGGCCTTCTATCGGCGCCATCGCGCCCGGCTGCTCGCGGCCAACGGCGATTTGCGCTATTGCGGCTATGGCGCGGTCGCGCGGCTCTATCTGTTTCGCGCGCATGACGCGCTCGTCCACCCGGCCTACCGCGGAGATACTGCCCGATCATGACGCTCAGGGTCGCTTCGCTCGGCATGTACGACCGGCCCGAAGTCCAGGCGGCCAACGATCGATGGTGGACGGCGATCGCCGGCCGGCTCGCGGCGCAGGGCGTCGAGCGCATACCCGATCGGCTCGACCGCGGCCGACCGCTGGCGGCGATCTGGGACGATCCCGATCTGCTGCTGGCGCAATGCTGCGGCTATCCGCTCGTCACCGTCTGGCGCGGCCGGCTGCGCTACGTCGCGACCCCGCTCTATGACGTTGCGGGCTGCGAAGGGAGCGATCATCGCAGCCGGATCGTCGTCCGGTGCGACGATCCCGGCGAGACCTTGTCCGATTTCCGCGGCCGGCGCGCGGCGATCAACGAGCCGGGTTCCAACACAGGCACCAACCTGTTCCGCGCGGCGGTCGCGCCGCTCGCCGGCGGGCAGCCGTTCTTCGCCGACGTGACGGAAACCGGATCGCATGCCGCCAGCGCGCGACTGGTCGCCGCGGATGGTGCCGATATCGCCGCGATCGACACGGTGAGCTTCGCTTTGCTCGATCGCCACGAACCCGGGGTCACTGCAAAACTGCGCACATTGGGATGGACCGAGGCGGTGCCGGGCCTGCCGCTGGTGACGTCGCGATCGACCAGCCGGCGCGACCTCGCGGCGCTGCGGGCGGCGCTCGGCACGGCCGCCACCGATCCGGCGCTCGCCGACATCCGGTCGGCACTGTTCATCGCGGGCGTCGAGCAGATCAGGCCCGCGCGCTACGACAGGATCGTGCGGATCGAAGCGCGGGCACAGCGCGCGGGCTATCCGACGGTCGTGTAACGCCGCGGCGCCCAGCCGGACGGCGGGCGCGGCGGCGATCGTCGGTCAGAAGCGCGTCTTCACTCGTACGCCATAAAAGCGCGGCGGCGACGGATAGACCGCGAACGCGCCCGACTGCTCGGGCACCGGGAACGATGTGATGTTGTAATAATGGTTGAAGACATTCTCGACATAGGCCTCGACCGCGAAGCGGCCGTCCATGAAATCGACGCCGACCCGGGCATTGACCAGCACATAGCCGTCATTGGTGGTGAACGGCACGCCCTGAGCATTGTTGATCGTGTTCGAATCGCTGTTCATGCGCGCGTCGATGTGGACGAGACCGCCGAAATCGTCGCTGAGCCGCGGCGTCCAGGTCAGCGCCGCGGTCACGACGTTGCGCGGCTGGTTGGTCGCCTGCTTGCCGTCGTCGTCGGCGCCATTGATCGGATCGTGCACCACCGCCCGCAGCCAGGTGTAAGCGAGATTGACGGTGAAGTCGGGAGCAGGGCGAATGACGCTCTCGAGTTCGACACCCTTCGAGATGACCTCGGCCAACTGGCGAACGACGAAGCTGGACCCCTCGAAGCGCAGATTCTGATAGCCGGCGAAATCCTGGTAGAAACCGGTGACGTTGAACTGGAACGCGCGGCTGAAATTGGTTTTGAGACCGACTTCATAGGAGTCGACGGTTTCCTTGCCGAATTCGAGATCGCTCAGCTGCGCGCCGTTGCCGCCGAAATAGGTCGAATCGAACCCGCCGCGATCGAGATTGTAACCGCCCGACTTGTAGCCATGGCTGTATCCGCCGAACAACAGCACGTCCTCGTTGACCTTGTAGGCGACGCGCGCGGTGCCGGTCAGTTCGCTCTCGCTGCGGCCGTCGGCATAATCGCCGTTGAACTCGGGGTTCACGACCGGGTTGCAGACCAGCAGGCGAATGCCGTTGAACGCCGGGTTCGATGCGAAGGCCTGGCCGAACACGCCCGCCGAACCGCCCGGCAGAATCGCCGAGCAGGGCGCATTGGTTGCGTTCAGGTCGGCCTTGATGTCCTTCTTCTCGTGATTGTAGCGCAGGCCGAGCGTCACCGAGAGGCTGTCGCTGATGTTGATGATGTTATGCGTGAAGATACCGTACGCCTTGGTATCGACGGTATAATTGTCGCTGTACTGGCCGGCACCGACCGCGCTGGGCAGGAAATTGAAGAATTGCGGCGCCAGCGACGGCACCGCTCCGAGCAATGCCTGCAGCTGCGGACTCGAGGCGACCAGCAGATTGCCGACGAACGGCCGTCCCGGCAGCGAGCCGTAGAGCGAGAAGCCGTTGGGCGCGAATGGCGAGAGTCCCGCGGTTGCGCCGCTCAGCAGCGCATCGACATATTGGCTGCCCTGCGTGCCGATACGGACGGTGTCGCGCAGTTTGAGCGTCTCGTTCAAATAGAAGCCGCCGACGAGGAAATCGAGCACGCCATCGAAGGCGGTGCCCTGCAGCCGGACTTCCTGCGTGAAGTCGCGCATGCTGGTGCGATAGCCGTCGCGATAGGCACGATCGAGACCGGAGAAGTCGATATCCTGATCGCGCAGCGCACGCCAGTCGCGATAGGCGGTGATCGAGGTCAGGTTGACGTCGCCGAAATCATAATTGATCTCGCCCGAAAAGCCCCAATCCTTGACCTTCTCGGCGTAATCGCGATTCGGGCTGACCGCGACGCGACGGTCGCTGGGCCTGGCCGGCAGGATAATGCCGTCGCGACCGGCGAGGCCGGCCAGCAGATCGACCGCGGGGCCGGTGATGCCGGCCGATGTATGGATCGCGATGCAGCATTGCTCGTCGGTCTTGCTGTAGTCGCCGATCAGACGGACGGTCAGCGACTCATTCTCGAACAGGGCCTGGCCGCGGGCGAAATAGCGATCGAGATTGTTGAACGACCGGTCGGAATTGACGTCGCGGGCATAGCCGTCGCGCTTGTGATAGCCGCCGTCGGCGCGCAGCGCGAACTGCTCGGAGACCGGCACGTTGATGCCGCCCTTCAGTTCGATCTCGTCATAATTGCCATAGGCCGCCTCGGCATAGCCGCCGAGTTCGAACTTCGGCCGCGCGGTGATGATGTTGAGCGCGCCGGCCGAGGTGTTGCGGCCGAACAACGTGCCCTGCGGGCCGCGAAGCACCTCGACTCGCTCGAGTTCGGGCAGTTCGGCAAGCGCCAGGCCGGCGCGGGCGCGGAATACGCCGTCGATGAACACGCCGACCGCGGGTTCGAAACCGGGATTGTCGCCGGCGGTGCCGATGCCGCGAATCGACAGCACGACACCGGTCGCCGCGGATTGTCCGGTCGTGGCCTGCAGGCTGGGCGTCAGCTGGCGCAGGCCGCGCACGTCGCTGATGCCCGCATCCTCGATCAGCTTGGTATCGACGACCGCGATCGCCACCGGCACGTCCTGCGCAACCTGCGCCCGGCCCTGGGCCGTAACGATGAGATCGCCCAGCGCGTCGGGCTCCGACGCTTCCGCGGCGGGCGCGGCATCCTGCGCCATGGCGGGCGAAGCGAACAGCAACGTGAGCGCGCTTGCAGCCAGCAGGTCCAGTTTTTTCATGATGTGCATCCCCTTTTTTGCCACAGGGCAAATTCGATAGTCGCGCTCTTCGACGCTTACCGCACAGACCTTGAAACTTGATTGTCGACTCGGTCAATGGCTGATTTTTTTTTGCGGGCGCTTCGGCCTGATTTCGTTGCAGTTGAAAACCTTGCCGTTTCGGTGGCGGCAGGTGCATCGTATCGCAGGCAGCACGATCGCGGCACCCGGGCATCGCCGATGCGCAGGATGTCGCAAAGCCTTTTCCTCACAGCGCATTTTCGATTAGGCGCTGGGCGCGAGAACAGGAACGGACGACATGGCGACCAACAACAACCAAAGTGGCGCGCGCGGCGAGGACGGCAAGATCATCGTCCCGCCGGATGTGGAAGATGCGATCCGCAGGCTGATCGTGTGGGCGGGCGACGATCCGGCGCGCGAGGGACTCCTCGATACGCCGCGCCGTGTCGCGCGGGCGTGGAAGGAATATTGCCAGGGCTATGGCGAGGATCCGTCGGTCCACCTCAGCCGGACGTTCGAGGAGGTCGGCGGCTATGACGAAATCGTCATCCTCAAGGACATCCCGTTCCAGTCGCATTGCGAGCATCATATGGCGCCGATCATCGGCAAGGCGCACATCGCCTATCTGCCCAGCAACCGTGTGGTCGGCATATCGAAGCTCGCGCGCGTCCTTCAGGGCTATGCGCGGCGCCTCCAGGTGCAGGAGCGCCTGACCGCGGAGGTCGCCGACTGTATCTGGAATCATCTCGAGCCGGTCGGCGTGGCGGTGGTGATCGAGGCGAGTCACGCCTGCATGAGCGCGCGCGGCGTCCGCACGCCCGGCGTCCAGATGACGACCAGCCGGATGATGGGCGTGTTCCGCGAAGACGACCGCAGCCGCAAGGAAGTGCTGGCGCTGATGGGATGTTGATCCGCGCGATCGTCCTGCTGGCCGCAGCGAGCGCGATGGCAGCGCCCGCCGTCGCGCAATCGCCGCCGCTGACCAAGGGGACGGGCCTCGCCCCCGATCCCGAAGATCTTCCCGCGCGCGTGCCCGATGGTCCGCCACCGTCGCTCGACGCGGTCGCGCCCGCCGAGTCCGGTCCGGCCCTGCCGGGCGGCGCATTGTGCGAACTGCGCACCGAGTCGGGCACGACGCTCGTCGCCGGTGCCGACCGTCAGGCGCTCGCCAGGCCGGGCGGCGTGCTGACGCCGATGCTGTACGAAGGCCCCGCGTTGCGGGCGGGCGGCTATTTCACCGCCGGCCCGATCACGATCGTCGTCGAACCCGACACCGGTACGGCGCATGCCGCGGCGGACGGCGGCACCGAATGGAAGGCCAGCGCGGTCATCGACCGGGCAGGGCGCAACGCCCGGCATGCGGGCACCTGGCGGTGCAAGGGCTGAATACTCCCCTCCCTTTCAGGGAGGGGAGCAAGAAAAAGGCCGCCCGGATCGCTCCGGACGGCCTTTTTCTGGTCTCGTCGAAGCGCGGGGCTCAGCCCTGCGCGTCGTCCTCGGCCACCGGTGCGATCTCGCCCGGCTCGGCGTTGGGATCATAATCCTCGGTGAAGCCGGCGACGTCCTTCTCGAACATCGCGGTCATCACGTCGACGCCCTGCTCCTGAAGCTCGGCTTCCTCGGGGCTGCGGGCGACGTTGACCTTGATCGTCACGATCACCTCGGGGTGGAGGACGACCTTCACGTCGCTGACGCCGATCGCCTTGATCGGCTTGTCGAGCACGATCTGGCTCTTGGCGACCTTGGCGCCATCGGCCTCGAGCGATTCGATGATGTCACGCACCGAAACCGAACCATAAAGCTGGCCGGTGTTCGAAGCCTGGCGGATCAGGGTGACGACCTTGCCGTCGATGCCCTTCGAATCTGCCTGAGCGACTTCGCGCCGCTTGGCGTTGTCGGCCTCGATCGAGACGCGATTCTTCTCGAAGACCTTGCGGTTCGCTTCGTTGGCGCGGAGCGCCTTCTTGCGGGGGAGGAGATAGTTGCGGGCAAAGCCGGGCTTCACGGAGACCACGTCTCCGATGGCGCCGAGCTTTTCAACGCGCTCGAGCAGGATCACGTCCATGTCGTGTCTTCCTTACTTCACGATGTACGGAAGCAGCCCGATATGACGGGCGCGCTTGATCGCCTGGGCGAGTTCGCGCTGCTTCTTGGCGGAAACCGCAGTAATGCGGCTGGGCACGATCTTGCCACGCTCGGACACGAAGCCCTGCAGCAGCCGGACGTCCTTATAGTCGATGCGGGGGGCATCCTTGCCCGAGAACGGGCAGCTCTTGCGGCGGCGGAAAAAGGGGCGAGCCATCGTTTATTCTCCCTGCTCTTCGCGGCGCGGACGATCGTCGCGGCGGCCATCGCCACCACGGTCGCCCCGCGGCCCATCACCACGCGGTCCGTCACGATCGCCGCCACGCGGGCCGTCGCGGTCGCCACGGCGGCCTTCGCGCTCGTTGCGCTCGCCGCGGCGCATCATCGCCGACGGGCCGGCTTCATGGGCATCGACCTTGATCGTCATGTAGCGGATCACGTCTTCGTTGATCGCGGTCTGGCGCTCGAGCTCGGCGACGACGCCGGCGGGGGCGTCGATGTCGAGCATCACATAATGCGCCTTGCGATTCTTCGCGATGCGATAGGCGAGGCTGCGCAGACCCCAGGTCTCGGTCTTGGTGACCTTGCCGTGATTGTCTTCGACGATCTTGGTGGCGGCTTCCGCCAGCGCGTCGACCTGGGCCTGGGCCAGGTCCTGACGCGCGAGAAACACATGCTCATACAGAGCCATGCGCGCTATTCCTTACATTTGGCCGATCGCTGACGCCGCCCCATGCGGTCGCCCCTCCGGCTTTCGTCTCAAAAAACAACCGGACGGAAGGCAAGCCCTCGCGCCCGGTTGGCCGTCCCCATAGCGCAATCGCCGTGAAAGGCAAGGGTTACACGACCCGATACGGCACGACGTCGCGCACGTCCGGATCGACGACGATATCGCGATCCGCCGGCGGGAATGCGCGCTGGTCGCAATCGTCGCGGGGGCACTGGCGGCACGAGATGCCGATCGGTGTCGCCGCGGTCTTCGATCCGAGGTCGAGACCGTCGGCATAAATGAATTCGGCGGCATGTTCGGCCTCGCAGCCCAACGCGACCGCATAGCGGCGCGGCGCGCGGGCATAGCTGCCGCTCGGCTTGACCAGGCCCTTCGCCATCGAGACGTAGCGGACGCCATCGGGCGTCTCGGCGAGCTGGACGAGGATGCGGTCGGGGATCGCGACCGCCTCATGGACGATCCACAGCGGGCAGGCGCCGCCGAAGCGGGCGAATTGCAGCCGGGTCGCCGAATGGCGCTTGGTGATGTTGCCCGCCATGTCGACGCGGCAAAAGAAGAAGGGCAGGCCGCGCAGGCCCGGGCGCTGCAAGGTCGAGAGGCGATGGCATGCCTGTTCGAAACTGACGCCGAAGATCTGGCGCAAGCGGTCGATATCGTGACGCAGGCCGCGCGCGGTCTCGCGGAACGTGGCATAGGGCATCAGCAGCGCGCCGGCGGCATAGTTGGCGAGGCCCGCGGCGACGATGGCGCGAGATTCCTCGGATGCCAGGCGGGCATTGGCTGTGACCGCGGCGATCGGCTCCGCGAGTTCGATCGCGGCGAGCTGGAGCGCGAGCAGGAAGCGGCGGCTTTCGGGCGGCAAAGCGCGGTCGATCGCGAGCGTGCCGGCCGCACGATCGAAGCGGCGGAGCGGGGCATCCTCGGATGGGGCGACGATGCGGATGCCATGACGCCCGGCGAGGCGTTGGATCATCGCGTCGTCCACGATGCCATTTTCCAGCGCCCTCCGTCCGTCATCCCGGGGAAAGCCGGGACCCATAACCTCGACATCTCCGGAGAATTCGGTGTTTATGGGTCCCGGCTTTCGCCGGGATGACGGCAAATTGGCAAGTTCCCCTGCCAGCGCCTCCGCCGCGCGATCGATCGGGTCGATATAATTGCCCGCCTCGTGGAACCAGTCGCGCACCTCCTCCCAGGGCAGGCGATCGCCACCCTGCACGCCGGTCGAAATTGCGTCGTCGACGATCTGCAGCCGTTCCTCGGCGCGGCGCCACGCGGCGTGGAGCGCGATGAAGCGGTCGGCGAGTTGCGGCTGTTGCTCGGCGGCGCGATGCAGCGTTTCGGGCGTCGGGTGCGGGCCGGCGAACAGCGGATCGGCCATCGCGTCGCGCAGCCCAGATGCGCGCCGGTCGGCATCGTCCTCGTCGAAAATCCGCCAGTCGAATGGGAAAGTGGCGGCAAGCCGCGCAGTGACCGACGGCGTCAGCGGCCGGTCGTCATTCTCCAGCTGCGAGAGATAGCTGACCGACAGGCCGAGCCGCGCCGCCATCGCCGCCTGCCCCAGCGCCGCGCGGCTCCGCAACGCGCGCAGCCTCTCGCCGACGAAATGGCGCCTCCGGGCGGGCGGGCGCGGGTCGATGGCCATGACGTTTGCAAATCCCCGCTTCGCAACTTCGCAAATTCACATTTGCCAGATTATCGGAAAAGCGCAAAGGGGCGCCTTTCGATACGGCGACGAAGGGGACGCGATGCTTGAGATCGTGCAGAAACTCGAGGCGAAGCGCGCGGCCGCACGTCTGGGCGGCGGCGAGGCCCGCATCGCGGCGCAGCATAGCAAGGGCAAGCTGACCGCGCGCGAACGCGTCGAGGTGCTGCTCGACGAGGACTCGTTCGAGGAAGTCGACATGTATGTCGAGCATAATTGCGTCGATTTCGGCATGCAGGCGCAGATCATCCCGGGTGACGGCGTCGTCACCGGATCGGGCACGATCAACGGCCGGCTGGTGTTCGTGTTCAGCCAGGATTTCACCGTGTTCGGCGGTGCCTTGTCCGAACGCCATGCGACCAAGATCTGCAAGATCATGGACATGGCGATGAAGGTCGGCGCGCCGGTGATCGGCCTCAACGATTCGGGAGGCGCGCGCATCCAGGAGGGTGTCGCCAGCCTCGCCGGCTATGCCGAGGTGTTCCAGCGCAACGTGCTCGCTTCGGGCGTGGTGCCGCAGCTCAGCCTGATCATGGGGCCGTGCGCGGGCGGCGCGGTCTATTCGCCGGCGATGACCGACTTCATCTTCATGGTGAAGGATTCGTCCTACATGTTCGTGACGGGCCCCGACGTGGTCAAGACCGTCACCAACGAGATCGTGACGCAGGAGGAACTGGGCGGCGCGATCACCCACACCACCAAATCGTCGGTCGCCGACGTCGCGTTCGAGGACGATATCGACGCGCTGCTGGCGGCGCGCGACTTCATCGATTTCCTGCCCGAATCGAACCGTGCCGGCGTGCCGACGCGGCCGTGCGACGATCCCTGGGACCGTCTCGAGCCCAGCCTCGATACGCTGATCCCCGCCAATGCCAACCAGCCCTACGACATGCACGAACTGCTGCGGAAAGTACTCGACGAGGGCGACTTCTTCGAGCTGCAGCCGGCGCATGCGGGCAACATCATCATCGGCTTCGGCCGGATCGAGGGCCGCACGGTCGGCGTCGTCGCCAACCAGCCGACGGTGCTGGCGGGCTGCCTCGACATCAATTCGTCGAAGAAGGCGGCGCGCTTCGTGCGCTTCTGCGACGCGTTCGACATTCCGATCCTGACCTTCGTCGACGTGCCGGGTTTCCTGCCGGGCGTGAGCCAGGAGCATAATGGCATCATCAAGCATGGCGCCAAATTGCTGTTCGCTTATGCCGAGGCGACGGTGCCCAAGATCACGGTGATCACGCGCAAGGCCTATGGCGGCGCCTATGACGTGATGTCGTCGAAGCATCTGCGCGGCGACCTCAACTATGCGTGGCCGACCGCCGAGATCGCGGTGATGGGCGCCAAGGGCGCGGTCGAGATCATCTTCCGCAAGGATATTGGCGATGTCGAGAAGATCGCCGAGCGCACGCGCGAATATGAGGAGCGCTTCGCCAACCCGTTCGTGGCGGCAAGCAAGGGCTTCATCGACGAGGTGATCATGCCGCACTCCACCCGCCGCCGGATCGCGCTGGGGCTTCGCAAGCTGCGCAACAAGCAGCTGGAGAATCCCTGGAAGAAGCACGACAACATCCCGCTCTGATGACGTTCTTCCCCATCCTCTGGCGCGCCATGGTCGCGATCGTCGGCGGGGCCTCGCTGATCCTGGCGATCGAGGGCCTGAAGACCGGCGTCAGCCGCAGGCGCTGGGGCAAGGGCTATGGCCGGCACGACCAGCCGGGCCTGTTCTGGGCGACGACCGCCGCCCGCTTCGCGGCGTTCGGTATCGCGGTCGTCCTGTTGTTGTTCGGACCGCATCTCATTCGGGGTTTGACGTAATGAAACTTGGCCGCCTCAACCATATCGGCATCGCGACGCCGTCGATCGAGAAGAGCGTCGCTTATTATCGCGACATCATGGGCGCGACGAAGATCCACGAACCGTTCGACCTGCCCGCGCAGGGCGTGAAGGTCTGTTTCGTCGACACGCCCGGCGAGAACGGCACCGCCGGCACCCAGATCGAACTGATCGAGCCTTATGACGAAAGCTCGAACGTCAACGCCTTCCTTGCGAAGAACCCGGCCGGCGGACAGCACCATATGTGCTACGAGGTGCCCGATATCCACGCCGCCAAGGCGTGGTTCGAGGGCAAGGGCGCGCGCGTGCTGGGCGAACCGCGGATCGGCGCCCACGGCACCTTGATCTTCTTCGTCCACCCCAAGGACATGGGCGGCGTGCTGACCGAGATCATGGAGACGCCAAAGGGAGACGCGCATTGACTCATGGTCCCATCATCTATGCGCTGGCCGACAAGGTCGCGACCATCCGCCTCAACCGGCCCGACCGGCTCAACGCACTGACGCCCGAACTGATCGGCCAGTTGAAGGATGCGCTGGCCCGCGCGGTCGACGAGGGCGCACGCGCGGTGCTTCTGACCGGCGAGGGCCGCGCCTTCTGCTCGGGCGCCGAACTCGGCGACATCGCCAACGGCGTGCCCGATCTCGGCGAATTGCTCGAAACGCACTACCATCCGGCGGTCGAGGCGCTCGCCGCGCTGCCGATCCCGATCGTCACTGCGATCAACGGGCCGGCGGCGGGTGCGGGGGCGTCGTTTGCGCTGGCGGGCGACATCATCGTGATGGCGCGCTCGGCCTATCTGCTGCTCGCCTTCGCCAATATCGGGCTGGTGCCCGACGCCGGCGCGACCTGGCTGATCGCCAAGGCGGCGGGCCGCGCCAAAGTGCTCGAAATGGCGCTGCTCGGCGAACGGATGAGCGCCGAGGCCGCGCTCGATGCCGGCCTGGTCACGCGCGTGGCGGACGACGCGGCCGTCATGGAGACCGCAAACGCGCTGGCGGCGAAGCTGGCGTCGATGCCGACGCTGGCGCTCGGCATGATCCGGTCGCAGGTGAGCACGGCGCTCAGCGGCACTTTGTCCGAAACACTGGCGGTCGAGGCCGCCAACCAGCGCATCGCCGGCGTCAGCGCGGATTTCGTCGAAGGCGTCAGCGCGTTCGCCGAGAAGCGCAAGGCGGAGTTCAAGGGGCGGTGAAGGGGTCGGGCCAATCAGGCGAATGGCAACTTCTCCCCTCTACCGCTTGCGGGAGAGGGAAAGCCGCCGAAGGCGGCGAGGGTGAGGGCCTGAAGGGCGAGGCCCGCTCAGGCCCTCACCCTGACCCGCTGCGCGGGTCTGTCCCTCTCCCGCAAGCGGTAGAGGGTCGGGGGGCGCTGCCTTCGAGCAATGTCTTGAACGCAATTGAGCCGTTGGCGATATCGTCAGCAACGCGCTTTCTGGATATGGAGCGTAGATGGTCGAAGATTCCCCCGCGAATATTGGCGACATTCACGCCGACGAAGTCGATCGATGGGTCGCAGGACTGGAACGTCCGCTCACCGATCGCGAACGCGATTTCATCGACACCGTGCGCGATGGCTTGGCCTCGGCCGAGGCCAATCAGGTCCACACCCACGCGCAAGTGCTTGCGATCCGCACGACGCAGCGGCGACGACATTTGGAACACGGCGGAAGCCTGCATCTTCGCTGAGAAGCGCAACCCGGAGTGCAAAGGCCGGTGAAGGCGCATATTGTCATCGATTGCGAAGCCTCGGGGCCATGCCCCGGATTCGGCGACATGATCAGCTTCGGCGCGATCGTCGTCGAACCGGCACTTGACCGCGGCTTTCGGTCGCCGACGATCGCACCGACGTGCGATGCCTATGATGACGGCGCCTATGCGTCGATCCAGATGACCCGCGAACAGCACATCGCGAAGTCTACCGCTGCGCTCGGCGACGCGATGGGTGATTTCGACGACTGGCTGACACAGCTCGCGGCCGACCGCCTGATCTTCTGGTCGGACAATCCAGCGTTCGACTGGCAGTGGATCCATCACGGCTTCCAGGTGGCGGGACGGCGCAACCCGTTCGGTCATTCGGGCCGGCGCATCGGCGACCTCTATGCCGGACTGAGCGGCAATGCCGCCAACGTCTCGGGCTGGAAGAAAAGACGCCAGACCGCGCACGATCACGATCCGCTCAACGATGCGAAGGGCAATGCCGAAGCCTTGCTCTCCATCCTCTCGCAATATGACCAACTGAAAGCGCTATCGATCCCGGTCGGGACCGCGGCCAAGCAAATGGGTGTAGCATGACCGAAAAGACGATCGCCGACTGGCAGGCCGCCGCCGCGAAGGAGGTCAAGGGCAAGGACCTGACCTGGCACACCGCGGAAGGCATCGCCGTCAAGCCGCTCTACACCGCCGAGGATGTGGCCGTCGATCCCGGCCTGCCGGGCTTCGCGCCGTTCACGCGCGGCGTGAAGGCCAGCATGTATGCGGGGCGCCCGTGGACGATCCGCCAATATGCCGGCTTCTCGACCGCCGAGGAATCGAACGCCTTCTATCGCCGCAACCTCGCGGCCGGCCAGAAGGGGCTTTCGGTCGCGTTCGATCTCGCCACCCACCGCGGCTATGACAGCGACCATCCGCGCGTCGTCGGCGATGTCGGCAAGGCGGGCGTCGCGATCGACAGCATCGAGGACATGAAGATCCTGTTCGACGGCATTCCGCTCGACAAGATGTCGGTTTCGATGACGATGAACGGCGCGGTGATCCCGATCCTCGCTTTCTTCATCGTCGCCGGCGAAGAGCAGGGCGTACCCACCGAGCAGCTCGACGGGACCATCCAGAACGACATCCTCAAGGAGTTCATGGTCCGCAACACCTATATCTACCCGCCCGAGCCGAGCATGCGCATCATCTCCGACATCTTCGGATACACTTCGCGCAAGATGCCGAAATTCAACAGTATCTCGATCTCCGGCTATCATATGCAGGAAGCCGGCGCGACGCAGGTGCAGGAGCTCGCCTTCACGATCGCCGACGGCGCCGAATATGTCCGCTACGGCGTCGCCTCGGGGCTCGACATCGACAAGTTCGCCGGGCGGCTGAGCTTCTTCTTCGCGATCGGCATGAACTTCTTCATGGAGATCGCCAAGCTGCGCGCCGCGCGCGTGCTGTGGCACCGGGTGATGACCAAGGCCGGCGCGAAGGACGAGCGCAGCAAGATGCTGCGCACCCACTGCCAGACCTCGGGCGTCTCGCTGACCGAGCAGGACCCCTACAACAATGTGATGCGCACGACGATCGAGGCGATGGCGGCGATGCTGGGCGGCACCCAGTCGCTCCACACCAACGCGCTCGACGAGGCGATCGCGCTGCCGACCGACTTCTCCGCCCGGATCGCGCGCAACACGCAGATCGTGATCCAGGAAGAGACCGGTATGACCAAGGTCGTCGATCCGCTCGGCGGCTCCTATTATGTCGAGGCGCTGACGCAGGAGCTGGTCGACAAGGCCTGGGAAATCATCGAGAAGGTCGAGGCCGATGGCGGCATGGCCAAAGCGGTCGCCGCGGGCTGGCCCAAGGCGATGATCGAGGAAGCCGCCGCCGCGCGTCAGGCGCGGGTCGATCGCGGCGAGGACGTGATCGTCGGCGTCAACAAATATCGCCTCGCGACGGAGGATTTCCTCGAGACGCTCGACATCGACAATTCGGCGGTGCGCGAATCGCAGATCGCCCGGATCAACCGCGTCAAGGCGAGCCGCGACGAGGCGGCGTGCCAGGCCGCGCTGCAAGCCCTTCGAGATGGCGCGGCGCAACCGTCGAGCATCGAGAACAACCTGCTCGCGCTGGCGGTCGACGCCGCCCGCGCACGTGCGACGCTCGGCGAAATCTCGTCGGCGATGGAGGAGAGCTTCAACCGCTACGGCACCACGCCGACGCCGGTGAAGGGCGTCTATGCCGCGCCCTATGCCGGCGACAGCCGCTGGCAGCAGGTGATCGACGGCGTCGCCGCGGTCGAGCGGCGAATGGGCCGCCGCCCCAAGGTGCTGGTCGCCAAGATGGGGCAGGACGGCCATGATCGCGGCGCCAACGTCATCGCCTCCGCGTTCGGCGACATGGGCTTCGACATCGTCTCGGGGCCATTGTTCCAGACGCCCGAGGAGACGGTGGTGCTGGCGATCGACAATGGCGTCGACGTCGTCGGCGCATCGTCGCTGGCGGCGGGGCACAAGACCCTGATCCCCGACCTGATCAACCAGTTGCGCGCCAAGGGGCGCAACGACATCAAGGTGATCGCCGGCGGCGTGATCCCGCCGCAGGACTACGACTTCCTGCGCGAGGCGGGGGTGCAGGGGATTTACGGCCCGGGATCGAATGTCGTCGAATGCGCGGCCGACGTGCTGCGCCTGCTGGGGCACAACATGCCGCCGGCCGGCTATGAGGAGGCAGCGGAATGAGCGGCGAAGCCATCAAGAATTGCGTAGCCAATTCCTCCCCGGAACGGGGAGGGGGACCGACGGCGAAGCCGTTGGTGGAGGGGCAGGGGACCCGCTCCCCAGCTTCAGTTTCTACGCCCTGCCCCTCCACCGGCTTCGCCGGTCCCCCTCC
>Ga0268265_10000659_pt1 | contig 34236 bp, 27 predicted proteins | sample KBSSwiS52_FD_190355 | JGI IMG/M metagenome (GOLD analysis project Ga0268265, IMG submission 190355) | Switchgrass rhizosphere microbial communities from Kellogg Biological Station, Michigan, USA - KBS Switchgrass S5-2 (SPAdes) (version 2) | ecosystem: Host-associated > Plants > Roots >...
TCCATCCCCCCGCGCGCGGCGCTTGAGCAGGCTCTTCTGCAGGCCTGAGAATATTCGCTTCTTACTTTGAATCTGGCAAGAATAAATTATTGACGGCCGTCTTCCGCCCATGTTACACAGCGCTCACCTGGCCGCGCGTGAGAACCGACGTGCACACCTCGTTAGGAGCGCCGTTTCGTCGCTTATTGCTGGCGCCGCTGCTGTTCAGCATGGCGTGCTCGGCGGGCGGCACGTCGCAATCCGGACTTAATGCGGTGCTGCTCGACGACGTCATCGCGCACGTCGACGCCGGCGAGTTCAAAGCCGCACGCGCCTCCGTCGACAAGGTGCTCGCGAGCAGTGGACTGACGGCGGACAACCGCAGCGCACTCGAATTCGAGGCCGAACGCATGCATCGGATCGAGCTGGATTTCTCGCTGAGCGAGCAGCAGGCGCGCGACAAGGTCCGCGAGAGGATCCCTGACCTGCGACCGGAAGAATTCGCGGCCTGGGATGCATCCGGCCTGCTCGAACATCGCGTCATCGACGGCAACAAGCGCTATTTCAATCGCGCGCCTTCCAATCTCTTCCGTCTCAGTGCGCAGGCCCGCGCGCGGCGTGCGCAGCAGACTCCGTTCAATGACGGGCCGCTCGAGAAAGCTCATCCCCATCATCGGGAGATTCGCGATGCAGTGCTCGCGAGCAATCACACCAGCGTCGCGCCCCGACGCGTGCGCGTTACGCAAACACTCACGGTCGAGCCCGACGCCGTGCCGGCGGGCGAAACCATTCGCGCATGGATACCGTTTCCGCGCGCGTTGCCGGGGCAGCAGGAAGACATTCGCTACGTCACGAGCGAGCCCGCGCAGCACACGATCGCGCCCGAATCGACGCTGCAGCGAACGGTCTATTTCGAGCGCGCTGCCAGTGCGGGAAAGCCGACGACGTTCTCCGTCACCTACGAGCTGACGACCTTCGGCCAGTACCATCCGATCGATCCCGACAAGGTGACGCGCATCGAGCCGTCGCGTGAGCTCGCGCCGTACCTCGGCGAGCGGCCGCCGCACATCGTGTTCACCGACGATCTGCGCAAGTTCTCGCGCGAAGCAGTCGGCGACGAGCGCAACCCGTATCGCATAGCGCAGAAACTGTTCCTCGCCGTCGATCGCATTCCGTGGGCCGGCGCTCTCGAATATTCGACGCTGCGAAACATCAGCGACTACGCGCTGCACGCCGGCCACGCCGACTGTGGCCAACAGACTCTGCTGTTGATGACGCTGCTGCGTCTCAACGGCATTCCGGCGCGCTGGCAATCCGGAATGGTTTTCTCCGACGGCGACTACGACAACCTGCACGACTGGGGCTGGTTGTACCTCGCGCCTTACGGCTGGGTTCCGATGGACGTGACGTTCGGCAAGCTCGACGCCGGCGACCCGCAGCTCGACATGTTCTATCTCGGCGGCCTCGACGCGTACCGCATCGCCTTCAACGACGACTACAGCCAGCCGTTCGCGCCGCCGAAGCAGCATTTCCGCTCCGAGACCGTCGACCTGCAGCGCGGGGAGGTCGAGTGGCGCGGCGGCAATTTGTACTTCGACAAATGGGACTACACGTTCCAGGCACACAGCACTCCACAAAACATCCGCACTAGTCAGCAATAAATCGGGATAACGGCCGGGAGGTCACATGACGAACAAGATCTTGAAGAGCGCGATGTATGTCGCGATGGGGATGTCGCTCGCTGCTGCGCTGCCTGCAACGGTTGCGCACGCCGCCAGCGGCGACGGCTCACTGGTCGGCCGGCTCGCAGACGCGAGCAACAAGCCGCTGGCTGACGCCGAGGTGACCGTGACCAATCCCGAAACCGGATTCAGTCGCACGGTCAAGGCGGATGCCGACGGCAACTACCGCTTCCCGTACCTGCCGGTAGGCAAGTACCAGGTCAACGCGACCAAGAACGGCGCGGTGCTGGGCAAGCTCGCCCAAGTGACCGTTTCTCTCGGCACTGCGACGACTGCCGACGTGACGGTCGGCGCGATCACGCTGGAAGAGATTCAGGTGCTCGGAACTCGCATCGTCACTGCGGTTGACGTGAAGTCGACCGAGTCCGCGACCAACATCACGCGCGAAGATCTCGAGCGCCTGCCGGTCGAGCGCGACATTCTCGCGGTTGCGCTGCTCGCCCCCGGCCTGAACAAAGGCGACAGCGGCCTGTGCTCGGGCGGCAACTGCGGCGTGTCGTTCGGCGGCTCCTCGATCGCGGAGAACACCGTCTACATCAACGGCCTGAACGTCACCGACTTCTACAACCGCGTCGGTTTCTCCAGCGCGCCGTACTCGTTCTACAAGGAATTCCAGGTCAAGACCGGCGGCTACTCGGTCGAGTTCGGCCGCACCACGGGCGGCGTGATCAATGCGGTCACGCGCTCCGGCACCAACGAGTTCGAGTACGGCACCGAAGTCGTGTGGGAGCCGAGCTCGCTGCAGTCGAACAAGAAGAATCACTTCGACAGCACCGGCGCCCCATACATCATCGGCAGCTACGACGAGTACGACCGCACCACTGCGTCGGTGTATGCGTCGGGTCCGATCGTCAAGGATAAGCTGTTCTTCTTCGCCATGTACGAGGCACGCGACTACCAGCCCGTACACACCGACGATGAGGCCACCAACTTCTTCGAAGCCCAGGAAGACAACGGCTTCTGGGGCGCGAAGATCGATTGGCAGATCAGCGATGAGCACCTGCTGGAGCTGCTGGCCTTCTCGGACAAGAACGAAGAAGTGCGCGACGGCTTCGGGTTCGACTTCGACTCGGGCGCCAAGGGCTCGTTCGTGAACACGCGTTTCACCAACAGCGGCGGCTTGAGCTGGTCGGCGACGTACACCGGCTACCTCACGGACGCCTTGTCGATGAAAGTGCTGTATGGCGAGAACGAGCGCGAGTTCTCGCGCTTCAGCAACAACGATGTCGAGTGCGCCCGCGTCCGCGACCTGCGTCCCGGCGGCGGCGGCGACGTCGGCTGTACCGCCAGTTCCAACGTGACTGAGCGCACCGACACACGCGAGGCAGCGCGCATCGACTTCGAGTGGGATCTCGGCGTACACCAGGTTCGCTTCGGCATGGACCATGAAAGCAACACCTCGGAGCACGAGCAGTTCTATCCCGGACCGGAACGCCTGCTGTACGAAGTACGCCGCACGACGCTCCCGACGCTCGAGAACGGCGCCACGGTGCCGATCGGCACGGAGTACGTGCGCACGCGTCGCAACGAGGTGAACGGCGAGTTCGAGACGATCAACCAGGCGTTCTATGCCGAAGACAACTGGTCGATCACCGACGCCCTGGTCCTCAATGCCGGCGTGCGCTGGGAGGGCTTCGACAACAGGAACTCCGACGGCGACAGCTACATCAAGATCGACGACATGATCGCGCCGCGCTTCGGGTTCTCCTGGGACCTGAAGGGCGACAAGCGCAGCAAGCTGTTCGGCAACGCCGGCCGTTACTTCCTGCCGGTGGCGAACGTCATCAACATCAAGCAGGCCGGCGGCTTCCTCGATCGGCGCACGTTCTACCAGTTCCTCGGGTTCGAGCCGTTCCAGTACAACGGCACGACCCGCCAGCGGCCGATTCTCGGCGCGCAACTGGGTCCGGTCGACGACTCGCAGGGCGACGGCAGCGTCGGCGACCTGCGCGGCGAGGTCGACCAGGACATGGATCCGGTGTACCAGGACGAGCTGATCCTCGGCTTCCAGTCGATGATCGACGACAAGTGGTCGTGGGGCGTGCGCGGCATCTACCGCAAGCTCCACGACGCCATCGACGACATGGAGATCACTTCCAACGGCACTCTGTGCGGCGGCGAGCCCACGGAAGTCGGCTTCGTCATGGGCAACCCGGGACGGCCGCTCACGGTGTTCACCGACACGAACTGCGACGGCGAGAACGACGCGATGGTGACGATCGACACCGCGAAGGCCGGCTGGGCGATCTTCGACGAGGACGGCAACTTCGTGCGCGAGGTCGGCTATCCGAAGCCGCAGCGCGACTACAAGGCCCTCGAGCTCGAGGTCGACCGCGCGTGGGACGACCAGTGGTCGTTCAATGCCACGTACACGCTGTCCTTCAGCGAAGGCAACGCCGAAGGCCCGATCAACTCGGATACCGACTTCGGCGATACCGGCCGGACGGAGAACTTCGATAATCCGTGGGTGAACTTCGGCGGCGTGGGCTACCTGCCGAACGATCGCCGGCACTCGCTCAAGCTGCGCGGTGCCTACGCACTGACCGAGAGCTGGGAGTTCGGCGCGACGCTCGCTGTGCAATCCGGCGCGCCGATCGGCGCGTTCGGCGAGGGCAACCCGTTCGACGACACCGTGTTCGACAGCTTCTTCGTCTTCAACGAGACCACCGGCCAGTGGGATCTCCACAAGCGCGCGAGCGGGGGCCGTACGCCGTGGATCTACGACCTGGGTGCCAACGTGAAATTCAAGCACTCGTTCTCGGCGGCGGACCTGCAGGTGAAGCTGCAGGTCAACAACGTGCTGAACCAGCAGCGCAAGACCGAAGTCGACGACTTCCTCGGCTCGGTGCCGAACGGCAACCCGGACTACCTGATCGGGACGGGTTACCAGTCGCCGCGCTACGCTCTGCTGACCTTGAAGCTGGACTTTTAATGGATGAAGGCACGCACGATCCTGATTGCACCCATTCTGATCGCACTACTTGCCGTCGGGATCGGCGCGTGCACGACACCGACAGCTGACAGGGAGTCTCTTCCAACGCAGTCGTCGATGGAGAAATCCATCGACGCTGCGTTCGACGACGTCAATTCGCGCTATCGATTGGCAGGGCTCGCGCTGGGCGTCGTGCGCGACGGCAAGGTCATCTACACGCGCACGGCCGGCAGCCAAGCGCTGTTCAAGATCGCATCCAACAGCAAGGCGATGACGACCGGCGTTCTCGCTCGCCTCGTCGATGCGGGCAAGTTGCGATGGGAAGATCCTGTCACGCGTTACTTGCCGCAGTTCCGCATGTACGACTCGTGGGTCACGCAGCAGATGCAGGTGCGCGACCTGCTCCTCCACAACAGCGGGCTGCGCGAAGGCGCGGGCGATCTGATGTTCTGGCCCGAGCCGAATCTGTTCACGCGAGCGGATGTCATTGCGGGGGTAGCGCATCACAAACCCGAGCACAGCTTTCGCTCGCACTACGACTACGACAACACGATGTATGTCGTCGCGGGCGAGGTCGCCGCTGCAGCAGCCAGCACGACGTACGAAGAGCTCGTGCGACGGGAGCTGTTCGAGCCGCTGCAGATGAGCGGTTGCCGAGTCGAGAGTATGTACGCGGCTGCTGGCGGCATCCGCTGCAGTCTCGACGACATGCTGAAGTGGGTGCGGATGTGGCTGGATCCGGATTCGAAATGGCTGACGCCCGCGCAGCGCGAGGCGGTCTGGACGCCGCACATGCCAATGCCGCTGTCGGAGCGGCAGCGTCGCTGGGACGGCAGCCGCTTCAATGCATACGGTTACGGTTGGCGAATTTCGGATGTGGACGGTGTGCTGCGCGTCGCGCATACCGGCACGCTGTCAGGCTGGTACTCGGCGGTGACGCTGCTGCCAGAGAAGAAGAGCGGCTACGTTCTCATGATCAACGGCGAGGGTTCAGAAGCCCGCATCGTTCTGAACGAAATTCTGGTCAAGCTTTTCACGGCCCCGGGCGAGCGCCGGCGTGCGGCTGACTATGCGGCGGAGCTGGCGCGAGAGAGGCAGCAGCCACCGCAGGAGTCGAAGCCGCCGGCGCCCGCGCGTACGAGGCCGGTGATAACCGGTCTAGCTAAGCAGCTCGGGATCTATCGAGACCCCTGGTTCGGCGAAGTCGCCATTTGCGAACGCGATGGCGCGATCGGTTTCACTTCAGCGAAGTCGCCGCAGCTCACGGGCGAGGTGATGCAATCGGGCGAGCGGTTGCTCGTCGATTGGCGTGATGACAGCATCGATGCGGAGGCGTGGCTCGACTTCACAGCGCCTGGGACCTTGCGGCTGAGTAAAGTCGATCCGGAGGCGGATTTCAGCTATGACTACGAGGATCTGGCGTTCATGCGCGTGGGCGATTGTTCGATGAAGCCGCAAGTCGATGCGTTGATGCGGGACTACACCGGCGACGTGCCGGGTGCATCCGTGCTCGTGCTTCGCGACGGCGAACCCGTCGTGCGCGCCGGCTACGGTATGTCGGACATGGAAGCGCACACCCCGGCGACAGCGACGACGAACTACCGTCTCGCCTCGGTGACGAAACAATTCACGGCCGCGTCCATCCTGCTGCTGGCCGAGGACGGTCGCCTGAAGCTCGACGATCGCGTGCGCAAATGGCTGCCGTCACTGCCGAAGGCAGCGGAGCCGATCACGATTCGCCACCTCCTGACGCACACCTCCGGCCTGATCGACTACGAGGATGTGATCCCCGAAACCTTCAAGCCCCAGCTGCACGACGCCGACGTGCTGCGGTTGCTGGAATCGCAAGATCGAACCTACTTCAAGCCCGGCAGCAGCTACCGCTACAGCAACAGCGGCTATGCCTTGCTGGCGCTGATCGTCGAGCGAGCCTCCGGCCGGACCTTCGCGACTGTCCTGCGCGAGCGCATCTTTCAGCCGCTGGGCATGAGCAACACGGTGGCTTACGAGGAAGGCATCTCGACCGTGAGCAACCGCGCCTTCGGCCACACGCAGGAACAGGGCCGCTGGAACCGGACGGATCAGAGCCAGACGAGTGCGGTGCTCGGCGACGGTGGGATCTACTCCTCGATCGACGACCTGGCGAAATGGGATGCCGCGCTGTACGACGGACGGCTGCTGCGCCCGAGCTCCTTGCAGGCGGCCTTCACTCCCGCAACGCACACCGACGATCCAGAGGTGGAATACGGCTTCGGCTGGCGTATCACGGGCGAGACCCTCTGGCACTCCGGCGAGACGGTCGGCTTCCGCAACGTGATCGTGCGTTACCCAAAGCGCCACCTGACGGTGGTCGTCCTGACCAACCGCAACGAACCAGAGCCTTATCGCCTGGCCCTGGAAATCGCGAAAACGGCTATCGCTTCTCGATAAACCTGATCGCCCGCGACGCGTCGAATCCCAACGCGCGGGCGATATGCAGGAACTCGATGACGTCGATGCGGCGTTCGCCGCCTTCGTATTTCGCGACGAAACTTTGGTGTTTGCCTAGTTTGTCTGCCAGTTGTTGTTGGGTCATGCCTGCTCGTTCGCGGGCATTGACCAGGTACTGGGTCAGGCGCACATGTTCAGCCGAGCGCAAGGACTTCAAGGTGGCGGGCTCCGTGTCCGGGCCCGTATCTGTAATCCCGCTTTGCGATTATCCCAATTTAGGATACGCTGTGGGCGTCCGAAGTTGCTAGCATACGCAGTCATGGTCACGGACGAAGACACGGATTCGAACCCCGTCGCGGAGCAACTGCCGATCGTGCCGCCGGTCGACTATCCCGCGTGGCTGCGCTTGCGGCCACGCATCACCAAGGAGCTGCTGCAACTGGCGGATGCCGGCTCTCTGCCGACCGGCGCATCGCTCAAGCGCGTTTGCCAGCGGCTGTTCGGCCCCGACTGCAGCCCGCAAGACGAGACCCGCTTCCTGATTTTCGCCGCGCCAATCGCGCGCAAGATCGCCATCGGGTTGGCGAACCGCGGCGATCGCATCGGCGACAGTGACGTCAAGGTCCAGGACCTGGTCGAGTGGCTCGGCTGGCTCGACCGCTTCGACCCCATGTGCGCCGCGATGATCGACCTGCACTACTTCGCAGGCCTCAGCGCCAAGCAGACCGCCGCCGCTCTGCGCCTGTCGCCCGAGGTCGTCGTCCGGGACCTGCGGTTCGCCAAGGCCTGGCTGCAGACGAAGCTGATCTAGCCCGCGCTTCTGGCCTCGTGCTCTAATCGCCGTCCGCCGCCAGCCGGACCGCGACTGATGAACACGCCCGCCAAGCCCAAAACCGCCATTTCCCCGACCCGCGAGGAGAACTACGCCGAGTGGTATCAGCAGGTCGTGCGCGGCGCCGACATGGCCGAGAACTCGCCGGTGCGCGGCTGCATGGTCATCAAGCCGTGGGGCTTCTCGCTGTGGGAGAACATGCAGCGGGCGCTGGACGATATGTTCAAGGCCACCGGCCATCAGAACGCCTACTTCCCGCTGTTCATCCCGCTGTCCTTCATGCAGAAGGAAGCTGCCCATGTCGAGGGCTTCGCCAAGGAATGCGCTGTCGTCACCCATCATCGGCTGGAAGCGGGTCCGGACGGCAAACTGCGCCCGGCAGGCGAGCTCGAAGAGCCGCTGATCGTGCGGCCGACCTCCGAGACGATCATCGGCGACGCGTTCGCGCGCTGGGTGCAGAGCTATCGCGATCTGCCGCTGCTGATCAATCAATGGTGCAACATCGTCCGCTGGGAGATGCGTACGCGCATGTTCCTGCGCACCACCGAGTTCCTGTGGCAGGAAGGGCATACCGCGCACGCCACCTCCGAAGAGGCGGTGGAAGAGACGATGCGCATGCTCGGCGTCTATGCAGAGTTCGTCGAGAACTGGCTCGCAGTACCCGTGATCAAGGGTGAGAAGACTGCGGGTGAGCGCTTCCCCGGCGCCGTCCAGACCTTCAGCATCGAAGCGATGATGCAGGATCGCAAAGCGCTGCAGGCCGGCACCAGCCACTTCCTCGGTCAGAACTTCGCCAAGGCGAGCGAGATCAAGTTCCTCGATCAGAACGGCGCGCAGCAGTACGCGTGGACCACGAGCTGGGGCAGCTCGACGCGCCTGATCGGCGCTATGCTCATGACTCACTCCGATGACGACGGCTTCGTCGCGCCGCCGAAGGTCGCGCCGCTCCAAGTCGCGATCATTCCCATCTGGCGCACGGACGAAGACAAGCCGCGCGTGCTCGAGTATTGCCGCAAGGTCGCGACCGAGCTGCGCGCGCAGCGGTACGTGGATCGGCCAGTCAGCGCCATGGTCGATGAACGCGACGAACGTGGCGGCGACAAGGTGTGGAACTGGATCAAGAAGGGCGTGCCAGTGCGGCTGGAGATCGGCCCGCGCGATATGGAGAAGGACGCGCTGTTCGTCGGCCGTCGCGATCGCGCGCCGAAGGACAAGCAGAGCATCCCGCGCGCCGAGTTCGTCGCCTCGATCGCAGCGACGCTGCAATCGATCCAGGACAATCTCTACGCACGCGCCAAGGATCTTCGCGAGAAGAACACGCGTCGCATCGACTCCAAGGACGAGTTCTACGCCTGGTTCACGGCGCCGAAGGTTCCAGAGAACGCACCGACGCCGATCCACGGCGGTTTCGCGCTGACGCATTTCAGCGGCGATGTGAAAGTCGAGCAGCAGATCAAGAACGATCTGGGCGTCACCGTGCGCTGCATTCCGCTGGAGAAGAGCGAGCCGGGCACTTGTCCGTTCACCGGTCAGCCGAGCCCGCAGCGGGTCGTGTGGGCGAAAGCCTATTGATCGATCCCGCCGAGCGTGCGGCGCGGACACGCGCCTGGCTGCAGCTGCACTTCTGCGTCGTGCTGTGGGGCTTCACAGCGATCTTCGGCCGGCTCATTTCTCTTCCCGCGCTGCCCCTGGTGTGGTGGCGCATGACGCTGGTAGCCATCGCGCTCCTCGCAGTCGCTAAGTTCTGGCGCGGCGTGCGTAGCTTGTCGGCGCGACAGCTCGCGATCTACGCCGGCATCGGCGTGCTGGTTGCGCTGCATTGGCTCACGTTCTACGGCTCGATCAAGCTTTCTAACGCTTCCGTCGGCGCGACGTGCATGGCGCTGATGTCGGTGCTGATGGCCTTCGTCGAGCCGCTCATCGTTCGGCGGAAGTTCGATCCGCGCGAGTTGTTGTTCGGCCTCGCGGTGATTCCTGGCGTGTTGCTCGTCATCGGTGGCACGCCCGTAGCCATGCGGCTGGGCATCGCGGTCGGAGTGCTTTCCGTGCTGATCCTTTGCGTGTTCGGCGCGCTGAACAAGCGCTACATCAGCCACGCCGAGGCGCTGACAGTCACAGGTGTGGAGATGTGCGCCGGCGCGCTGTTCCTGACGTGCCTCGGGCCGCTGCTGCCGGGCGGTGAGGCATTGTTTGCAATGCCATCGTTGCGCGATGGCTTGCTGCTGCTCGCGCTTGCGATGGGCTGCACGCTGTTGCCGTTCACGCTCGGCCTGGTCGCGATGCGACACTTGAGCGCGTTCGCGACAGCGCTCGCGCTGAATCTCGAACCGGTGTACGCGATCGTGCTCGCGATCCTGTTACTCGATGAGCAACGCGAGCTCGCGTGGCCGTTCTACGTCGGCGTCGCAATCATCCTGGGCGTGGTGATTCTGCATGCGCGGATGATGCAAGCACCTGCTTCGCCAGATACAGCGCCAGAGGCGCGAGCATGAGGGCTGTAACCACACCTGGCGTATAGCCGCCCTGGATCACTGACCAGACCGGGTGCACGATGCCGTTGATCGTCTCGACGACGATCCAACCCCACAGGATTGCCGCTGCGCCCCGCCATTGCCGGCGGACAGGCCAGAAATAACACCAGGCGCCGAAAGCGACGATGCAGATGTTCAGGGAGACGAAGCCGCGCTCGAGATCGTTGGACACGAGTCCCGCAACGAAGCGAGCGGGAGGGAACGAGTCCCACAGCCGCCAGATGGATTCCTCAATGGAGTGCGCAGCCTGCGCGAGTACGAGAGCGCCGAAGGCAGCCGACACTCGCGAGTCTGTGCGTTGCGGATTCAACGCCGGTTACCGCGGGGCAGCCGTCAGCCTTTCGCTTTGCTCTGCTGCTTGGAAAATCGCAAGTTGAGGCGTTCGACGTACTGCGCGAGCAGCGCGGAGACTTCGCTGTGCACGCCGGCGCGCATGCCGACTATCGTGTTCGCGCCTTGCGTGATCACATAGCGCTGCCAGACGCCTTCCTGGCCTTCTGGTGCTGCTACTTCGTCGACCGATTCGAGACAGAACGGAGTTTCAGCCGAGTGCCCCGAAGAAGCGGGAAAGCTTGGCATCGGGGCACTAGGTTTTTCAGCAGGGTCTTACCAGCGGCCGCCGCCGCCACCACCACCGCCACCACCGCGGTGTCCGCCGCCACCACCGCCACCACCGCGCGGCTTGTCCTGCGCCTCGTTGACCTTGAGCGGCCGGCCGCCCATGTCATAGCCGTTCAGGCTTTGGATCGCCTTGGCGGCATCGGCGCGTGACATTTCCACGAAGCCGAAGCCACGTGGACGCCCGGTTTCGCGGTCATTGATCAGGGAGACCGATTCGACCGTTCCGTGCTGCGAGAACAGGGCACGGACGGCCTCTTCAGTTGCGCTGAAAGGCAGATTGCCCACATAGATCTTGCTCATCGATGAAGCTCTCTCGTTGTTGGCGACGCAGATGAGCTGAGGGTTCAGCCCGAACACGTCTTGATTAAGCCTACCGCGCGGCCAGCGCGGCTTCCTCGGTTCGAGAACGATTCGGTTTAGCTGAATTGGCGCCAGTGCAACCGTGCAGGGCGGCCAGAAGGAGATAAAGAGAAAGGTTACGAGCCGGCGCCACTATACCGTGCGAGCCGCGGATTCGCTCGCTTTTCGTTAACATATGTCAGTCTCCATCGGAGGGCACAGATGATCCAGGGTGCGTGTATTTGTGGCGCAGTTCGATGGACTTTCGAGGGCATTCCCGACGGCGCGACGGCGTGTAATTGCACGGCTTGCCGCCGTTACGGCGCGCTGTGGGCGTATGACTTCGAAGGCCTGGGAATCAAGGTATCGGGGCCGGCGCAGGCGTTCATCCGCGGCAAGGCGCTCAGCTTCAATTTCTGCCCGACCTGCGGCTGCGTCGCGTTCTGGCGCGGGCAGGACGTCGACAAAGAGGGCCGCCGGCGGATTGCCGTCAACCTGCGGCTCGCAGAGCCGGACGCTGTCGCGAAGATTCCGATCGACCACTTCGACGGCTTCGATACCTTCGAGGACCTGCCGCGCGATGGCCGTTGCGTCGCCGACTACTGGTTCTGATTTCAGCGTTGGGCCGCGTAGATTTTGACCAGCTCGTATAGAAAATCGCGCCCGTCGTACAGCGACTGCACCCGCACCCGCTCGTTGAGGCCGTGGATGCCGCCGAGATCCGGATCCAGGAACAGGCCGTTGATGCCGTAGGTCGGAATCCCTGCCGGGCTGAGGAACTGCCCGTCCGTCGCGCCTGGCTGCAGGATCGGCAGCACCGGCACTCCCGGATAGAAGCGGGCAGACACCTTCTCGATCGGCGCCATGATCTCGCGCGTCAGCGGCGGTACGACCGACGGCGGGCCGCGCGTCTCCAACGTCGTGACTTTGACTGCCGAATCTGCGGCGACTTTCTCCAGCACCTGGCGAACGCTCTCGGGGGACTCGCCCGGATAGACGCGGCAATTGACGTTCGCACGCGCGCGCTGAGGCAGTGCGTTGGTCGCATGCCCGGCGTCCAGCATCGTCGCGACGCAGGTCGTGTGCAGCATGCCGTTCCACGTCGGATCTTCGGTCACCTTCGCAGCGGCCGCGGCGTCGGCCGGATCCGCGACCAGCTTCGTCATCGCCGCTCCGACCTCGCCGCCGACGATCCCCGCCATGCGCGAGAAGTAGATGCGCGTCGTGTCGTTGACCTTGATCGGAAACTCGTAGTGCTCGATGCGCGTGAGCGCGCCGGCCAGGTGATAGATCGCATTGTCCTTCACCGGCCGCGAGCTGTGACCGCCCGGGTTCGTGACTTCGAGCCGGAAATTCTGCGAAGTCTTCTCGCCCGCCTGCACGCCCATCATCACGCGCTTGCCCGACGCGTCGAGCATGCCCCACGAGCCCTCGTTGAGCGCGAACGCGGCGTCGATGAGGTCGCGCTTTTCCTTGACCAGATACTCCGCGCCATTGAAAGCGCCGCTGGTTTCCTCGCCGCAAGTCAACGCCATCTTCACCGTGCGTCGCGGCTTGGGGCGCTCGCCGCGCAGGCGAATCAGGGTGTCGACCCAGGTCGCGGCCATGGACTTGTCGTCGAGCGAGCCGCGCGCATAGAAGTAACCGCCTTCCTCGATCAACTTGAACGGATCACGCTCCCAGTCCTCGCGGCGTGCTTCGACGACGTCGATGTGGGCGAGCAGCAGTATCGGCCGCGCCTTCGCGTCGGTGCCGGGGAGGATCGCGACCAGGCCGCCTTCCTTTGGATGATCGGTGGTCGAGAACAGATGCAAGTCGCTTTCCGGATAGCCCGCGGCGCGCAGGCGCGCGGCCATCTTCTGCGCAGCCTCGGTGCAGTTACCCGCCGACAGCGTGGTATTGGTCTCCACCAGCTCGCGATAGATTTCGCGAAATGCGGCTTGATCGGGCCGCAGTCCTTCTGCCTGTGCAGCCGAGAGGGTCGTCAAGGAAATGGTCAGGCATGCGGCGGCGAGCGGCGACTTGTTATTCATGCATCCCCCTTGTGAGGCGCACAGGATAGTCGGTGCCGGGAGAAGAAATCGAGGATAACTCAGCAGTGCAACATGAACTGCAGCACCGCGAAGTTATGGAACGTTTCTTTCCCCGGGCACCGTCGCAGCGGTATCCAGCTCGCGCAGCCACGCGAGAATCAACGGGGCGGCGGCCAACATCGACGGGTCGTGTCCCACCGGACCAACGTCGATCGCAGCGACATCGACGTTGCGCGCTCGCATCGAACGAGCAGCGGCCAACGCTTCCTCCGGCGTTACGTCCAGATCCTTCGATCCGTAGTACAGCCGAACCGGTGCACGCGGAGTGACATCGACGAGGCTGTTGGCCGCGAATGAGTCGAGATACCAGTGAGCCTGGTTGCGATCGAAAGCGTCGAGGAAATTCTGGTTGAACATCCGGCGCGGATCCGTCGGCAGCGAGCTGACGATCTCCTGCGGCTTTGCGCCAGCGAACACACGCTCGACGACGGCTGCGTATTCAGGCGTGAGCACGCTGTCTAGCGGCTGGCTGTAATACGCAGCTTGTCCCCATGCCGCGTACGCAAGATAGAGCGAGTGCGAGGGCGCGCCACCTTTCAGCGCGGCAGGCAGCGACACGTGTCGAAGGTCGTAGGCTCCGGCGACCTGCGCTGAGCCAAGGACGGGTCGGCCCTTGCTTTCGAGCACGCGAAGCGCCGCGAGGCTCGCCCAGCCGCCTTCCGAGAATCCCGAGAGAAACACCGGACCGTTCGGTACGCCTGGCACCCGTTGACTCGCCTCGATCATGCCGGCGACTGCAGGCCCGATCGCAGCGGCGACGTAATAGGGATGTCGTCCGCTTGAATCGCCAAGGCCGGGATAATCCGGCGCGATGAGCGCATAGCCGTTGCCTGCAAATGCGATGGCGGCCGCAAGCCCGGTGCCATCGAGTTGCGAAGGCACCGCCGTGCGCGTCGTGCTCGTCCCATGCTGGAAGCTCACCAAGCGGCGCGGCGCGACGTTACGAGGCAGGGCGAGCAGCCCACTCAATTGAATGACCTCGCTGCCGCTGCCGACCGAGTACTGCATTCGATAACAGTCGACGGAGTTCTCCACCGGAATTCCGTCCACGCCTGCAAACGTCAGCAGTACGCGTGCCTTCAGAGTCGAGATCGTTTTCAGCGGCGTCAGCCGCACTTCTTCCGGCGCCTGAATCGCGCGCGGATGCATGCAGGCGGAAAGCAGTGCGAGAACGAACAAGAGCGGCCATGCAACTCGCATGGCGCGAGTAGAGCACATTCGATCGAACTCCGACAAAGAGTTCGACTCGCCGCTGCACGCATTGGTCAGCAACGAGCTGCTGATCGGCGTAGTCACGAAACTATGAGCTGCTAACTTCCTCTAGAATGTCGCTGGGCGAAAGCGGGGACCGTATCGTGACGACTCGAAGGCTCGCAACGAAATTACTGCCGGCTCTCGCGCTGCTCGCTGCCGTTTCACTCCCGACCGCAGCAGCGACACCGCCGGCGCAGATCGATCACATCCTGCTCGGTATCGACGATCTCGATCGGGGCATGAAGGCATTCGAAGAGGCCACGGGTGTCAAACCGGTTGTCGGTGGCAAGCATCCGCGCGGCACTCACAACGCGCTCGCGTCGCTCGGCGATGGAACGTACGTCGAGATCATCGCGGTCCAGAAGGGCGTCACGCCCCCGGACGATTTCACCGGACTCGCACAGCTGCATACGCTCACACCAATTGGTTGGGCGGTGTCGTCCAAGGACAGCGCTCAGCTGCGTAGCCGACTCGAGGCCGCCGGTATGGCCGTGACTGAATCGTCTCCCGGCTCGCGCACCACGCCGGCGGGAAAGACGTTGTCGTGGCAGACCTTCGGCCTCAAAGACAATTTCGAGGAAGCGCCGTTCTTCATCGTGTGGTCGGCGCAGACCGCTCACCCGTCGACGACCTCACCGGGCGGATGCAAGCTGCAGCAGTGGCGCATTGCTGGCCCGCATCGGAAGAATCTCGAACAATTGCGCAGCGCGCTGGAATTGCGCGTCGATGTTGCCGATGCCAAGATCACATCGATGCGGCTTGCGCTCGCCTGCCCGAAGGGCGCGGTTACATTCTGAATCGCGGCTCGGCTCGAGAAGTCGGCGCGAGCTTGGGAATCGGTTGTCCCGGCCGTAGTACTTTTTTGACCGTCTGCAGGCGATCCCAGACGGCTTCCATGATGACCTGTGACGCTTCTTCAGGATGGCAGAGCTCGCCTTTGCAGGCCGATCGCGTCAGCTGATCGTTACCGCCGGCCACCAGGCACAACTGGGTGCGGATTCCCTTGCCCCAGTCCGACTGGAACTGGACCAGGTCCTCGCGCTTCGTAGTCAGCAACTTCTCCCGCAATTCCGGATACATGTCCGCGACGATTCGATCCACCGCCCGGGGTACGTTGCGCGGCAGCGGTTTGATCGCATACGGACACCGGCCGGGTTCTGGAACGGGGTCCGCGGCCCCGGCCAGCGCAGGCGCAAGCGCCGCAAGAATGAGCAAGCTATAGATCAGTCGGCTCATGGACGGATAGCCTGCCACCGACGCCCGCTTCTGCCAAATCCCTGCGACATGCATCACGGCTGCCTGCCTGCAGCGCGGGCAGAGTGCCCGGCGTACAACGGACGGAGGACCGGACGACGGATCGGGTCGATGGAACGAATTGAGATCAAGACTTCGCTGACGCAGGCCGATTGGCTCGCGTATCAAACCAGCTGGGCCCGGCGCAACCTGGGCGATCAGAACAAGCACGGGCTCATTGCCATGCTGCTCGGCGCTCTGATCGTGGTCGCTGCCGCGTTGCTCGCCGACTATTTCGGACGACCGCTGTCCATGCCGAGCCTGATAGCCGGCATCCTCCTCTGCGCTGCAGGGTCCTACTACCACGCATTCCGCGCGCGGCACGCCGCCCGTCCCGATCCCGATGGCTACCTGCTCGGGCCCTTCACGATCGCATTCAGCGCCAGGGGCATCGAGACCGTGAAGACTGGCGCGCGTGCGCACTACACCTGGAGCATCGTCCGGGACCTCGATTGGACCGAGCAGCATTTGTTCGTGTGGCTCGACCCCGTGGCAGCCATCATCGTGCCGTTGCGCGATCTGCCGACCGGACTGGCTGCCGCGCAACTGCGCGAGGAAATTCGTGCGTTGCAGAGCGCGGGTGCAGGCGCGGCGGAGCCTGCGTTGCTTCCGCTGGAAGAATCGCCTCCCGCGCTTTCACAGGAAGCACTGCCGTCCGTGCAAGAGTCTCCGCCGGACACGGCGGGTCGTTTCAAACGCTTCATGCGTTCCTACGGCACGCTCCTGCTCGGCCGCACGCCCGCTGCCGACGACTTGATGAGTGTGTCCCGGCTCGTATTGCTGGCCCCGGTCTTGAGCCTGGCGATATGGTTGATTGTCGATAAGTGGCGAGCGGGTGCGGACGCAGAGTTCGTGCCGTACTCGGTACTCACGTGGTCCTGGTACACGATGATTGTGCTCGCTGCGGTCGGGGTTGCCAGCGGGCTTGCGCGGCCAACGGTGCCGTACGGGCGAGTCCTGGTGCTTACCGCTGCGTTCATTCCGGTGGTGCTGGTACTGGAGCTCGCGCGGGATCTATGGATCAGCTCCAACTGGGCGTTCGTGACCTCGCTCGCCATTGCAATCTATGCCGTCATTTATGTGACGCGCATGCTGCGCTCCTTGACGGGTCGTCCACAGTCGCAAGTCATGCGAGTCCTCGCAGTGATTTCTTGCGCGGCCGTCCTGCTGACGCATTCCTTCGAGCTCGATGGGACCTTCTGGTACGCGAACGAAGAGTTCGACGAAGCAGGTTCGGACTACTGGGCCGACATGAAGCGCTCCGAGGCGCTCATGTATGCGCAGCCCGAGCGCATCGACTCAGCGGTGAGCGCCTTGCAGCGCCCCGAGGAACTGCCGGCAGCTGCATTCTTCGTCGGCTTCGCCGGCCAGGGCGACCAACGCGTATTCGCCGGTGAGATCGCTCTCGCTCGCAAAGTCGTTGCAGCCAAGTTCGGCAGCGCCCAGCGGTCGGTGTTGCTGGTCAACGATCGACGCGATCTGGAAACGCTACCGCTCGCAAACCCAACAGCGCTGCGTTACGCGCTCAAGGGTGTCGCTGCACACATGCGGCTCGACAGCGACGTGCTCTTTCTGTCGCTTTCGTCGCACGGTTCCAAAAACGGTGAGCTCTCGGTGAGCAATGGCATGATTGCCTTGAATGACCTGTCCGCCGACGATCTGGCGACAGCGCTGCGCGAGTCCGGGATCAAGTGGAAGGTCATCATCGTGTCGGCCTGCTATGCCGGGAAGTTCATCGACCCGCTGCGGGACGACGACACCATCATCATCGCGGCAGCCGCTGCCGATCGCACCTCGTTCGGATGCTCGGACGATCGCGACCTCACCTACTTCGGGGAAGCTTTCTATCGAGATGCGCTGCCGGCCACTGCCGATCTGCAAGCGGCTTTCCAGCATGCTTCGGATGCGATCGCAGCGCGGGAAGGAGTCGAGGGAAAGCAGGCATCGAAGCCGACAGCCTGGTTCGGCCGTGGATTGCTGGAGCACCTGCGCGCAGTCTTCCCCGGCAGCTGACAATCCACCTACAAAATCGGCGTGCTTTGCACCTCGGGTCTATTGACCCGGCGGCCGTAAGGGCGCAAAACGTGGACTCGACATTGGGCCGGGGCATCCCAATGAGCAAAGTCCTCCACGTCACCTTGGTCGCACGCACGATCCTGCCGACTCTCGCGCACAGCGAGCCGGCTGACGTTATGTCACGTAACGAAACGGTGATTCGCGAGAACCTCGAGAAGATCAATCGAGGCGATGCGAAGGGCGCGGCTGCAGACTGGGCGGACGACGCGCAGAGTTTCGGTCGCTACGTGGGCCCGGCGGGTGTGCAGAGCGTGCTCGAAGACATCCTCGAGACGGTTCCCGACTATCACATGGACATCGTCGAGATGGTCGCTGCGGCCGATGTCGTGGTCGTTCGCTGCAACCTCAGCGGGACGCATCGGGAAGCCGGCCATCGCAATCAGGTCGCGCACATTCGCTGGTACACGTTGCGCGAGGGCAAGATCGTGCAGCAGTGGGCGACCCGCGATGACTACGGCTTGATGCGGCAGCTCGGCCAGAGTCCGTGGACTCCTATCTCTCCTCTCACTCCTATCGCTTCGCACTGAGGCGTTGCTCGGGTCGCAGCACCTGCTGCACCGATTCGAGCCGATCCCAAACCGCTTCCATGATGACCGTCGATGCTGTCTCGGGATGGCACAGCGCGCCATTGCAGGCCGAGCGAATGAGCTGATCGTTGTTGCCGGCCTCAAGGCACAACGAATCGCGGATGCCCGTTTTCCATTCCAGGAATTGAACCAGGTTCTCGCGTTTGGTCTCGAGCAACTTCTCGCGGAATTCCGGTTCGATGTTCTTGACGATTCGATCCACCACCCGGTTTACGTTTCGCGGCAGCGGCTTGAGGGCGTGAGGGCAGCTACCCGGCTTGGGTGGCTGGTCGGCGGCGCCGGCCTGCGCGCTGGAGAGTGCTGCCAGGATGAACAAAATGCAGAGCTGGAGTCTCATGATGGCACCTGTCGTCAATCATCCGAACGCACATCCCGGCGCGTCGGTTCGGATGGAGTGCCATCGAAATTACTTTTGTAGAAATCCCACGGGTATTGCCCATCAGACAGATCTGCCCTTCAGTCCACGCCGAACTGTGCGGCGCGGCGCGAGTCGGGATGCTCCGGCCCGAGCGTTTCGCGCAGATGCGGCAGCGCTTCCTTCGCAGCAAGCCGCGCGGCTTCGTTATCGCTGCGACTTTCGTCCATACGAGCGATCGTCAGCAGTGAGAGACCGGTGAGACTCGACCAGGGCTTGTCGCCTTGCAGTCGGCGCGAGATTTCAAGCGCGCGACGTGCGTCCGCGATCGCCGCATCCGTCTCGCCTTTGCCCAGATGCGCATCCGCACGGAAGTTCAGCGCACGAACGAGCGGTGCCACGGCCATGCTGCGGCCGTCGTAGAACTCGACGATCTTCGTCAACCCTGCGATTGCCTCAGCGAAACGACCGTGCGCTGCATCGATGCGCGCTTGCACCTGCATGATCAGCATCGCGGGCACGCTGTCTGCCGGAACGCTGTTGCCGACCAGTGGTGCGATGTCGGCCAGCTCCCGCTCGGCACGTTGGGTATCGCCCATCAGTAGAAATGTGCCTGCGCGATATGCGAGTGCGCCGACGCGCACGTTCGTGTGCCCGGCGCGCGTCGCCGATTCGATCGCTACACGATAGGCTTCGAGCGCTTCCGGATAGCGTGCGAGGCTCGAAAGTGCAGAAGCGCGATTGACGAGCAGATAGGGCGGAGGCTCACCGCCGACCGAGCGCTGCACGGCGATACGCAACGCTTCATCGTATTGCTCGAGCGCGCGGCGCGTGTCGCCGGCCGAATTGCTCGCAAGGCCCCAGTTGTTGCGCAGGAAGAAAACGCTCGGACTTTCGCCGCGACCGATTTCGGTCATCTTGGCGAGGGCTTGCGCATAGAAACGTTCGGCTTCGCCATTGCGGCCGGCGAGGTAGTGTGCGGCGGCGATATCGGCGAGCACGAACGCTTCGATATCGGGCTTCGGAATCGGCGAGGCTCGAAGAAGAGTCTGCGCGCGCAAGGCGTATTCGAGCGCTGCCTGCGGGTCGTTGGTGTTCTGTGCGATGAAACCGCGATTGCGAACGCACTGGACTTCGGATGTCGTGTGCACGCTCGCGGCGAGGCCCTGCTCGATGAGCAGCTTTGCGTCGTCGGGCCGGCCGAGCAACGAAGCCGCATATGCGCTCTCGCACAGAAGCAGCGCTCGCAAGTCGCGGTCCGTCGTCGCCTCTGTCAGCTCGCGCGCGCGCGCGAGCATGTCCTGCGCCTGCGCAGGATTGCCCGAGCTGAGGTAGTAGGACGAGAGCATCGAGAGAATGGCGGCGCGGTGCTCCGGGATGTCATCCTCTCGGATCAGAATCGACCGGCTGCGTTCGATGAGATCGGCGACGCGAACGGGCTGATCCGCCGGTGCCACTTCCGTGAGCATTCCCTTTACGAACTCGATGACGGCGTCATTGCGCGCGACGAGCGAGAGTGCGCGGTCGCGCTGTCGTGTTGCCTCGATCGCTTCCCAGACGGAGACCGCTGCGCCTGCAATGATTGTGAGCAGAACGATCGCAGCGGCGCCGACTGCCAGCCTGTTGCGCACCACGAATTTTCCAGTGCGATAAGCGAACGAATCGGCACGCGCGCTCACCGGCTCGTGATTCAGATGGCGCCGCAAGTCCTCGGCGAACGCTTCGACAGTGGGATAGCGTTCCGCCGGCGATTTCTTCAGCGCCTTGAGAATGATGTTGTCGAGGTCGCCGCGCAGCGCTCGCGCAGCCTCACTCGGGCGGACGGGCTCCGTGTCGACGATTGCACGCATACGCTCGAGCGGCGTGCGTCCCGACCCGACTGTCGGATGGCGGCCGGTGAGGAGGACGTAGAGCAATGCGCCGAGCGAATAGACATCCGTCGCGCTCGACACCTCGTCGCCCTGGACCTGTTCCGGCGCCGCGTACTCGGGCGTAAAGGCATAGCCACCCAGACGCGTGAGGTCCGACATCGGCGTGGCGTCGGCCCCGTCGTCGAGCAGCTTGGCGATGCCGAAGTCGAGCAGCTTCACCTGGCCTTCCGCGGTCACCATGATGTTCGACGGCTTCAAGTCGCGGTGAAGAATGAACTTCGCATGCGCATGAGCGACCGCAGCGAGGACATCGAGGAACAGCCGCACGCTCGCCCTCACGTCGAGTCGACGCGAATCGCACCACTTGGTGATCGTCTCGCCTTCGACGTACTCGATCACGAGATACGGCTGGCCCGTCTGCGTAACGCCGGCATCGATCAGTCGCGCGATGTTCGGATGCGTTAGGCGGCCCAGCGCCTGGCCTTCGCGACGAAAGCGTTCGATGCCACCGGGTCCGAGCAAGGCAGGATTGAGGAGCTTCACTGCGACGCGTGCGTCGTAGCGCCCGTCGCTGCGATGGGCGAGCCACACGGTGCCCATGCCGCCCTGTCCGAGCAGGCTGTCGAGCGTGTAGCTGCCGACGACTTGGCCTTGCAGGCCGGGCTCCTGCACAGGCCGCACCAAAGGACCTTCCAGAAATCCTTCGCGCTCCATCTCGGCGTATTGCACAACCAGGTCGGCGAGGTCGTTGGCGTCGGCGTGACCCTCGCGGCGGAGCTGCGCGATCCGCTCCGCACGCGCGGGCGCGTCGAGCGCCATCAGCTCATCGAGTAAAGGACTGAGTGCGTCCCAGCGCGCCTTGTCGAAGCGACTCTTCACGACTCGCGCAACAGGTCGTGCAGATACAGGCGAGCTTTGTTCCAGTCGCGCATCACCGTGCGCTCCGAAAGATCCAGCAGCGCTGCGATCTCGGCGAACGAAAAGCCGCAGAAGAAGTGCAGGTCGACCAGTTCTGCGAGCGTGGCATTCACGGTCGCGAGCTCGTCGATCGCATCGCTGATGCGCTGGAGATCGAGCGACTCGCCGGCCAGGTCGGCCGTCTCGATCGGCGTCGAGGTGATCTCGAAGCCCGCGCCTCGCTTCAGCGCGCGGCGCTCGCGGACGAAGTCGATGACGAGCCTGCGCATCGCGCGGGATGCGTAGGCCATGAAATGCGCGCGATTCGGAAAGCTGACCTCGTCGCGTCCCGAGATCTTGAGATAAGCCTCGTGCAGCAGAGTGGTGGGACTGACGGTGAGCTGCGGCCCGCTGCGGCGGAGCGCGCTCTGTGCGATCTGGCGGAGCTGCCCGTAGAGGTCAGTGAAGAGATCGCTGCTAGCGGTCAAGTGAGCCACCCGCGGACTGCTCAACTGCGCTGGTGTGCAGTTTGCGCCCGCAGGGTGAAAGAGGGAAGCGCGGTCGCCGCTCGGCGCCCGCCACTCTGTCGATACCGATGCCATGGAATCCCCGTGAGTCTCTTTCATACGAACGGAAAGGCAGTTGTGAAGGTGACAGGTTCGACGCTTGATCTCGCAACGGGGTTGCGCCCTGCCGCACGGCCTTCACCACCTGTCAGTCCCGCCCACGCCTCTCCGTTCTAGTTCGGTGTTGGCTTCACCACCGAGGATCGAACCATGACCGACGGTCTGCCCCGCAGTTTCATGATGACGAGACAACCTTCATACCCACCCCCCGGAGATTTCATTATGAGTCGAGGAATTGTTGGTTTAGTCGTGCTCGCGACGGTCGCGTCGCTGGGCATCGCCGCAGCATTCGCTGGCGACCGTCCGAGCGACGCTTCCGCTGTCGCCGCGACCGGCTCGTGCGCGGGCCTTCCCGGACATGCCGCTCTGCGCGCCGCGCTCGTGAATGCGCGCGGTCAGGAGAACGGCGGCTACGACCTCGACATGTGGGGCGCGATCGTCAATCGCGACGGCATCGTCTGCGCGGTTGCCTTCACCGGCACCGACCGCGGTGCTCAATGGCCGGGCAGCCGCGTGATCGCCGCGCAAAAGGCGAACACTGCGAACGCATTCAGCCTGCCCGGGCTGGCGCTCTCGACCGCGAATCTCTGGGCTGCCGTGCAGCCGGGCGGCTCACTGTATGGCCTGCAGCACAGCAATCCGGTGAACACGGACGCTGCGTACGAAGGTCCGGCGTACTCATTCGGTCAGCCGGACGATCCGATGGTGGGTCAGCGCATCGGCGGCGTGAACGTGTTCGGCGGCGGCCTGCCGCTGTACAACGCGCAACACCGGCTCGTCGGTGCGATCGGCGTGAGCGGTGACAGCTCGTGCGCCGATCACAACATCGCGTGGCGCACGCGTGCGCGCCTGGCGTACGACTTCGTGCCGGGCGGTGTCAGCGTGAGAGGCGACGACAACATCAACTACCAGGGCATCGTCGCGGTGCCGAGCCCGCAGGCCGACTTCTCGCATCCGATCTGCAAGAAGGCGGGTGTGGATGAGGTTTCCGGAATCAGTGCGAGCCTGCCTCCGACGCGCAAATAGCGTGGGAGGGGTCGGGGAGGCGGGAGTCCCCGCTCTCGTCTCCTCGTCTCGAGATCACGGTGCTTTATGAATCGCCTGGACTACTGGCTCATGGTTTGCGTCGCCTGCGTCGTCTTCCTGCTCGAAGCGCGACGAGCGCGATCTTCTTTAATCCGCCTGAGCGGTGTGCAGTTTCGAAGTCCAACCGCTCAGCAGCGTCAGCGGTGCGCCGTCGTTCGCGCTGACGCTGACGACGAATCTGCCATCGGGCGCAACGTCATACTGATGACCCACGAAGGCCGCACCGATGATCCGCGTTTGCGCTAGTAGCCGCGGTGCGCTTGCCGTGGCTGCAGCGGGATCGAAATCGGCAGCCATCAATTTCTTGTCCGCGCTGATGAAGAAGAGCTGTCGGCCATCCGCGCTCCAACGCGGTTGCGCGGCACCTGCAGCCGCGACCGTGACACGTGACCCTCTCGTTGGAAAGCGCTCAACTACGAGTCCATCCCGAGCGACATAGGCGAGCCACGCACCGTCGCGAGACAGCTGGCCTTCGGCTCCGATTCCCAACTCCTTCACTTCTTTCGTCTTCGGCGAAGAAAGCGCGAGCGACACTTCACCATGCCGACTGCCAAAGGAAAGGATCTTTCCGTCGGGCGACCAGCTGGTCGGAATGCCACGTCGCGATACGATCTGTGGCGCGCCCGAACCATCCGCCTGCGTGCGATAGATACCGTCGGCCGAGGAATAGGCGATCTGCTGTCCATCGGCCGACCACACCGGGTAGCGATCGCGCGGGCCCTCGGTGATTCGACTCGTGACACCGCGCTCCAGATCGCGCACGCAGATCGCCGATGTGCCGTCGCGCGGGCCTTCGCAAGATCCGGCCAGACGCCGCCCGTCCGGCGAGAAGGCCGGCGCGCTGTATTTGATTCCTGGCTGTGCCGTCTGCTCGCTTCCATGCGCGTCGAGCCAGACCACCTGCGACGGCTGGTCCATGGATGATTGAAAGACCAGAACGCCGTTCGTCGAGACCGCGAGCGCCGATGGGAAGAACGCTGGCATTGCCGCCAGATCGACCGAAGCAATGGGAACCGGTCGACCGGTGGTACGCCGTTCCGTGCTGCTGAACGACTGCGCGTATAGCGTGCCGCTGCGCACGTATAGAAGGTGATCCAGAGCGTAAGTCACCGATCGCGCTCCGTCCCAATCGATCCGAGTGGATTCGAACGAGTCGAGCGAGCCGAGGTGCAATTCCGGCGAATTGTCGCTGCGGGCGGCAGCGCTCACAGCCACATATAGAAAGTGAGTGTTATCCGGCAGGAACACGGGCCAGCGATGGCCGGACAGATCGTCGCTGTCGGGCACTCGACTGACCGGTGCTGGCGATCCTCCAGCCGCAGCAACGCGATACAGCGGTCCATTCACGTCTGGCGCGAAGACGATGACATCGTCGCTGTTCCAGGCGCCGCCGCTAGCTCTGCGCGCGTCTGCGACGATACGAATCGCTCCACCGGCGACCTCGACCACTTTCAGTTTGCGATCGGCGAAAAAGGCGATTTGCCGCGCGTCTGGGGACCAGAAGGGGAAGCTCGCGCCGTCGGTACCTGCGATCGGAATTGCCGTCGTCGTTGCCATCGCACGAATCCACAACGATCTCGAACCGTCCCGGGCCTCGGCGACGAACGCCAGATGCGCGCCATCCCGAGACAGCGCAAGGCTGTACGGAACGAACGCTCTGTCCTTCGGCGGTAGCAGCGAGGACAGAATCAGCGGTTCCGCACCGGCCGGTACTGCCCGGTGAGCCGTCCACCACCATGCCGAGAGAATCGCCAGCAGGACGACGGCCAGGGCTCCAGCCGACGCGAGCCGGGGCCGCTTGGACGCAGGCGGAGGTTCCGCCGAATCGGGCGTTGCCGGGGAAGATGGCAGCGTGCTGCTGCCAACGAACCGATACCCGCGTTTGGGCAGCGTCTCAATGAACCGCGGGGCATCGGCTGAATCGCCCAGCGCGTCGCGCAACCGGTTGATCGCCTTGTTGAGGCCGCGATCGAAGTCGACGAACGTGTCGCGCGGCCAGAGCTTCTGCTGCAGCTCGTCACGCGTGACGACCTCACCTGGCTGAGCAAGCAGCAGGGCGAGGACGGAAAAAGGCTGTTCGGCGAGCTTGACCTTGACGCCGTCCTTGCGCAGCTCACCGGTACGCACGTCCACTTCGAACGTGTCGAAGCGAATGAAACGCTCCGTGCTCGGCGGAACAGGCACTGACATGCGGAAAGTCTAGCCGTGGAGACGGCGGGTACATAGATGGAATGCGCCCGGTATCGCTCTGCCAGCGGCGATCGGGACACTGGTGCCATGAAAACTACGATGCAGCCCGGTGGAAGTCGCCGCTTCTACACTTTCATCGGCCTCGCGATGGCCGCAATCGTGATCGTCGGCTTCTCACGGACCTTCTACCTACGCTCGTGGTTCGACGTTGCGCCTCTGACGCTGCGGCTGCACTTGCATGGGATGGCCCTGACGCTCTGGGTCGTATTGTTCGTGGTGCAGACGAGGCTCATTGCTGTCGGGCGACGCAGACTTCACATGAGCCTCGGCATCGCTGGTGTCGCTCTCGCAGCGTTCGCTATTGCGACGACCTACGCGGCCGGGATCGAAGCGGCCAGGCTGGGGGCGGAGCGTGGTGGATTCGGCATCGATCGCCTGTATAGCAACGTCCTGGTCCTTACGCTCTTCGCGTTCTTCGTCGGGCTCGGCACGGCGTTTCGTAAACGACCCGAGCTGCACAAGGCGTTCATGCTCTTGGCGATGATCGCCGCCATCGGACCGGCTGTGACGCGTGCCGTCGTGCTCATTCTCGGAATTGGGATTCGCGACTCTCACATACCTGTGGAATCCGCGCTCGTGGTGTCAGCGTTGTTCCACCATTGGCAGACGCGACGCCGGCTGCACTGGGTGCTGTTGTGCGGCGGCATGCTGTTGATCGCGTTGCAGGCGACGAGGCGCGTGGTTGGCGGAAGCGAGATGTGGACGCAGATTGGAAACTGGTTGATCCGTTAGTCGTCACGCCCTCGTCCGCTTCGATCCGCTCGTCAGCTCGGCGAGCGCCGAGCGCAACTCCGGCAGTTTTGGCGGCTTGCCGAGAACCCGGTCGACGAACTCGGGAATCTCATCCTCCGCCCGCAAGCGGTGGCCCCAGCCGGTCATCAGGATCACGGGACGCTGCGGCTCAGCAGCCTTGACTGCGGCCGCGACCTGCCTGCCATCGACATACGGCATTCCGAGGTCCGTGATCACCAGATCGAAGGGCTTCGTGCTCTTGCTGGACTGACGGAAGCTATCGATGCCAGCCTCGCCTCCCTCCGCCGTGACGATCGTGTGGCCGTCCTTCTCGAGCACGCTCCTGCAGGCCTCGAGCACGAGCGGATCGTCATCGACCAACAGGATGTGCAGCGGCTCAGCAGGCTCCGTTTCGCGCGCGACAGCGGTCTGTGCTCCAGGCTTGCTCAGAGCATGGAACAACAGTCGAACCGTCGTGCCCTGACCGGGCGCGCTTTCGATCTCGATCTCGCCGCGATGTCGTTGCACCATGCCGTAGACCATCGCCAGGCCGAGGCCCGTGCCGCGCTCGCCCTTCGTCGTGAAAAACGGCTCGAGGCAGTGAGCGCGTGCTTGCTCGTCCATGCCCACGCCCGTATCGCTCACCTCGACAGCCACGGCAACGGCGCTGCTGCCTGGAACTCGTCCGTGCAGTTCGATCGCGCGCGAGCGCACGGTGACTGTTCCACCCTCGGGCATGGCATCCACTGCATTGAGGATCAGATTGGTGACAGCATCGCGAATCTCGCTTTCCACGCCGATGATGTCGGGCGCGACGGTGGAGAACTCCCGTCGCACGTGAATCACGATGCCGCGCTCCTGCGGGATATCGAGCCAGCGCGCCCGCGTCAGCTGGATGACCTGCTCCAGCAGGCGATTGATGCTCACCGGCGCTTCTTCGCTCGTCGATTCCTGGGGACGGTAGAACTCGCGCATGCGCGCGACGGTATGCGATACGTCTTGCATCGCGCGTTCGACTACACCCAGTTGTTGCCGTGACTGCTCGCTCAGCCCCTGCTCGCGCTCCAGCAGCAGCTGGACGTAGAGCGCAGCGGGCGATAGTGCATTGTTGATGTCGTGCGCGATCCCGCTCGCGAGCTGACCAAGCGCGCGAAGACGCTCATGCTGCAGCATGCTCTTCTGCGTGCTGCGGATGTCTTCGTATGCACGCTCCAACGACGAGTACAACTCTGCCTGTTGAGTTGCAAGCGCGAGGTGCTCGCTGAGTTGACGCAGAAACTCGCAGTCACTGCTGGTGAACTGTTCGGGCTTGCGTGACGCTGCAATCAGCACACCGAACACGAAGCTTTCGATAGCGATCGGCGCCAAAACAGCGCTATTCAGCCCGGCGCTCGCAAGGCGCTGCGCGAATGGCGACTCGACGCGCGCGAGGCTGGGTTCATATACGACTGCGCCGCGGATGCAGCGGGCCAAGCCGTCCTCCGCCACGTCGATGCCCGCGTCCGCGAGCATTCCAAGCTGCCTTGCTGTGCGCAGGCCGCGCTCGCCGACGCAGCTCACCCGCAGGATGGATTTGTCCGCATTGGCCAAGCAGACGCAAGCGAGGTCGGCTCCCAGGTGATCCTCCAGGCTGCGCACGACGATTTGCAGAATGCTGTGCGCGTCGAGCCGGTTGCCGATGGCGCGCGTCGTGCGATCCAGCAGGTCGAGGCGCTCGAGTTGCGTGCGCATCTTGATCTCTGCGAACTTGTAGTCCTCGATGTCCGTGTTCGAGCCGAACCATTTGACGACCTGACCGCGGCTGTCCAGCAAGGGGATGGCCCGAGTCTTGAACCAGCGGTACACGCCGTCGTGCCGCCTCAGCCGGAATTCGACGTCGTACGCGCTCTTGCCGATGACCGCGAGAGCCCACTCACGCTCGACACTTGCACGATCTTCCGGATGCACATGGTCTGCCCAGCCAGCGCCGAGTTGCTCTGCAACGGGCCGGCCGGTGTATTCGACCCATTGACGGCTGAGGTAATCGCACCAGCCATCCGGCCGGCACGTCCACACCAGATTCGGCAGCGACTCAGCGAGAGTACGCAGCCGTTCTTCACTGGTCCGCAACTCGACTTCCGCGGCCTTGCGCTCGGAGATGTCGCGGATGAAGCCGCTGAAGTATTCGCTGTCCGCGGAGTGGAAGCGCGTGATCGAGAGCTCGACGGGAAATTCGCTGCCATCGCGGCGGATCGCGATCAGCTCCAGTCTCCTGCCAAGGACTGTCGCGCCGCGGGTTCCGAGCAAAGCGCGCAATCCTCGCTGCGACTCGCGATAGCGCGGTGGGATGACGAGATCTGCCGCTTCGCGCCCGAGCGCCTCGGCTCGTTTCCATCCGAAGACGATCTCGGCTTGCGGATTCCACTCCGTGATCACGCCGTGCTGGTCGATTGCGATGACGGCATCCAGCGCCGTGTCGATGATCAGCTGAGTGCGCTGGGCGCTGTCTTGCAATCGTTCGCGCACCACCCGCCGCTGCAAGCCGACGAAACAGATCATCAGGCCGATCGCCGCGAACAGCAGCAGCTGCGCCAGCACACCGGCACTCTCTATCTGCAAGGAATAGATCGGCTCGAGGAAGAAGTAGAGATGAAATAGCGTGCACAGAGCCAGGCACAGCAGCGCCGGCCCGCGGCCGCAGAACAGCGCGCTCAGCAGAACGGCGGCGAGCAGTGCCTGATACGAAGCGAACGATTGATTGGCCGCTGGATCGAGCATCGCAATGAAGGCTTGGAGGCCGGCCTGCATTGCCGTGCCCGCGAGCGCGAGTAGCACAGCGAGGACGTAGCGGGGGATCGTGCCGCCGCTGGGAGAGAAACGCGCTGTGGAGAGGTTCTCCGACACGGTTCCGTCGTTGTCGCGTTGTGGTGAGTTCTGAGGATTCCGTGCTCGGAGGGAGCTTGAGCCAGTCGTGAGGACGGTGCACTTGCGGCATTTACGGGGGGATCAAGCGGTAACGCGTATGCCGCGACGCGACGGTGGTCCTGCGCACCGGATAACATGCGCCATCCGTAGCCGTTCGGTGGGACACCGATGGAAATCTTTCAGGGGCTGCTGCTGCTGTTGGTCGGCGCTGTTTGTTTGACTGCTATCGCACGCCGGATCAACGTTCCTTACCCGTCGCTACTGGCTCTGGGCGGTGTCGCGCTTGCCCTGCTGCCCACTGCGCCGAAGTTGGACGTCGATCCCGAGCTCATGCTTGCGTTGTTCGTGGCACCGGTGCTGCTCGACGCCGCTTACGACACATCCGTGCGCGACCTTCGCGCGAACTGGATTCCGATCACCTGCCTCGTGATCGCCGCGGTCGGTGTCACGACGGCTGCAGTCGCATGGACGGCGCATGCGTTGGTGCCGGGCATGTCCTGGGCGGCTGCCATCGCGCTCGGCGCGATCGTGGCGCCGCCTGACGCCGCGGCGGCCAGCGCGATTCTGAGACAACTGCGATTGCCGTACCGCCTGCTCGTAATACTTCAAGACGAGAGCCTGCTGAACGATGCAAGCGCGCTGTTGATCTATCGAATCGCCGTGGTCGCAGTTGTATCGGGTGGATTGGATTTCGCTACGGTCGTGCCGCTGTCGTTGCTGGCGCTCGTCGGGAGTGTGATCGCGGGATATCTGCTTGCGCGCTTGTCACTGCGGTACTTTCAGCGCGTCACGGATGTGCCGAGCTCGATCGTCGTGCAGTTCGCGACCACCTTCGGCGTGTGGATCCTCGCCGAGCATCTGAGCTTGTCCGCGATCGTGACGGTCGTCGTCTACGGGATCACAGTGGCACGCGACGCTCCGCGGCTGATCCCGGCGCGCAATCGCCTGCCGTCCTATGCGGTGTGGGATCTCGCAGTGTTTGTGCTGAACGTCCTTGCGTTCGTGCTGATTGGCTTGCAGCTGCGTCCGATTCTCGGTGCGCTCGCGCCTGAACAGCGCGTCGAGTATTTCCAGGTTGCCGCCATTGTGTTGGGCATTTGTATCGCTGCTCGATTCGTGTGGGTGTTCAGCTATGCGGCGGTCGCGCGGCTGAAACTGCGTTGGTTTGGCGCGGGCGGATGGCCGGGTACAGCCAAGCCAACTGCGCGAGGTTCGCTCGTCGTGAGCTGGTGCGGCATGCGTGGGATCGTCACGCTGGCTGCCTCGTACGCATTGCCTACCGACTTCCCCCATCGCGATCTCATCGTGCTGACTGCGTTCTGCGTCGTCGTCGGGACCTTGGTATTGCAAGGCATGACGCTGCGACCGCTGATTCTTCTGCTGAATCTGCACGACGACGACCCGGTCAATCGTGAGGTCCGCATGGCCTGCGACCGTGTCGTGCGCGCCGGCTTGCAGACGCTCGATGGAGATGAATCGCAGGAGGCGCAGGTCATTCGCCGGGAGCTGGAGTCACAGCTCACGGAGCTCGATGATGAGAGCAAGGACGTCAACGAGCTTGATCAGTACAGCTCGCTACGCGCGCGAATCGTGGCTGCGCAACGTCATGCGTTGTTGGAGATGCGGTCGAAGGATGAGATTGGAGATGACGCGTTTCACCAGATCGAAGCGCAGTTGGATGTGGCGGAGGTGAATGCGTTGGGGGCGGAGTATCCGTGATATCCGGGAAGTGCTCGGCAAATCCACATTGTCGGGTTTGTTGAATCGTGGCTAAGTTCGAACCCCGAACGCACAAGTGGGAGAAGCCCATGACACGGTCTCACCTCCTGTCGGCATTTCTGGTGGTTCCCTGGCTCGCCTCGTCGTCGATCGCGCTCGCGAGCGACGGCCCGTCAGATGTGAACGGCGAGTACCCTGCGGTAGGCGCCTATTATGAATACTTCGTGTTGCTGCCTTCGGACGGACCGCCCGAGGTGACGTTCGCGGAAGAGTCGTGCACCGGGACGCTGGTCTCTGAGAAGGTCATCCTCACTGCCGCGCATTGCACGGCGTTCAACTATATCGACGATATCGGTATTGCCGGCTATTACGATCAGGCGTGGGTGACGTTCGACGTAGTGGCGACCGCGAACGATTTCCGCTGCTTCCTGCGCGACCAGGCTGTTCCGCATTCGGAATTCCTGACGGGAGAGCTCGCGTGCAACGATGCGGCGAGGACAAGTCCATTCCCGGTGTTCCGCGCGGCCGCGATCACAGGGCGCAACAACGGTGTGCCAACTGCGCACGGTCTCACGCATCCGGACTACGTGCGTGCGGTGCTGAAGAACGACGGCACTGCGAAGGCGGAGGATTTTAACCTGCAGAATGCGCCTGACATGGGCACGCTGATTCTCCTCGAGCCGGTCACCGATATCACACCGCTCCCACTGCGAGCGCCTGGCGAGCTCAACACGATCGCCGGTCTCGTCGGAACGCCGGCGGTCAGCGTTGGCTATGGGCTCAACTGGACGAAGATCACGGGGCAGCAGCCGACACGAGGGCTCGGTCCACTCACTTTCGGTGGCGACAGCGGCGTCAAGCGAATCGCACGCGTCGGGCCCATCCAGTCGCTGCACAAGAACGCACTGTGGCCGCGGCAGAGCCCACAGAAGGGCGATGACTCCGTGTGCTACGGAGATTCGGGCTCACCGTTGTTTCTCGAGCGGAATGGACAGGTGGAGCAGATTGTTTCGGGTGTGCTGTCTGGGTGGGCACTGTGGTGTCAGGGATCGAAGGATCCGTACTTCCGTGTGGATCAGGCGACCGCGCACGAGTTTCTGCAGTGTGTGATCGAGAATCAGGACGACGTGGCGCGGGCGTGCAGGGAGTGTTCGGCGGAGAATGCGCTTGGGCTTTGCGATTAGCGTGAGGTCCGCGGCGCTTCTCGATTAGGAATTCGGACGATAAGTCGCAGGAGGCGCAGGTAATACGCGGGGAGCTGGAGTCGCAGCTCACGGGGCTCGATGATGAGAGCAAGGATGTGAACGAGCTAGATCAGTAGAGCTCGCTACGCGCGCGCATCGTCGCTGCGCAACGTCAGGCGTTGTTGGAGATGCGGTCGAAGGATGAGATCGGGGATGACGCGTTTCACCAGATCGAAGCGCAGTTGGATGTGGCGGAGGTGAATGCGTTTGGGGGTGGAGTATCCGTGAGCGGGACGCGCAGGTTCAAATCAACCTGTGGCTATGCAAGGTGTTCTGACAGCCCGAATCCTCGACCCTATCCCCCGCCTTGAACACGATCTCCTCGATCATCGGCCTGATCCGCACTGAATCCAGGTCCTCCACACTCTTGTTGACGAGCCTCGCCGCTGCGTGTGCCGCCTGCGCGTAGTTGATCGCATCGTCACCTTCCGCATACAGCAGCACTTCGTACAAGCATGTGAGCACGCCATGCGCCTGCAGCAGCTGCTCGCGCTGTGCTTCGATAGCTCGCTCGATGCGAGTAACGGGTTTGCGGTTGGAGACTTTGTGATCACCCGCAGCCGGCGACGTTTCCGCGGAAACGTGCGTGGGGTCCGAATTGCGGTCCGGTGGGACCTTCGACGTATCATCCGCGCCGCTTCCGGTTTCGCTCCTTGGGTGAATCACTCGCCAGAAGTGCGGGAGAGTTCTGGCGAGCACGCGTGCTCGGATGAGCACGAACGGATCGTACCTTACGATCTATCTGCTGTATAGATGAACAGGATCATGTTTGCAGGCCGAGGACACAGGCTTGGTCTGCCGCACGACCTATACAGGCTTGAATATGGTTTGGGGAGCGTCGGATCGAAGCCTAGCGTAGAACTCAGCAGCATAGCGATCAGTCATCCCGGCTACGAAATCACAAATCACTCGCATTTTTTCTCTCTTGCTGCGAAGACTTGAAAACCATCGCTGAAAATCGAGGGGTAGCAGCTCGTGCCCACTGCCTCCCGCAAGTCGCTCGAATATCGACTCCACAATTTCTTGGCCGCGGATTTCTGCGAGCTTCATCTCCGGTGCCATGATCAACTGAACGTAGGCAAAGTGCTTCAGAACTTCGACCTTTAGGCGCGTGTCTCGATCAAGTACGACGCGGGAAAGTGCGGGAAACCTTTCGTTTGCCTCAAACGTAACGCCGGCGATGAAGTGGCCCACCAGAGTCGATGTCAGCTTTGTTCTCTCGTATCCCGTCTTGGCAACGCCCTTCGACGCTCGATACTGTCTCATTCCTGAATCCAACAGGACGTCTTCGGTGACTCGCCTATTGTCTTTCACGACACGTTCCCGGCTTGCTACGGCTGGCCCGAAGACCTGCAGCAATACGGCGCGAACCGTGTCACTTGAGACTTTCCTATCGGCCTTCTCGGACACCTTATGCGCAACCTCTGCTAGCACGGTGTCGCTTGAGGCCAGAAGGTCCAGAGGCGCAGTGAATCCAGCCTTAAAGGCATCTTCCAAGTCGTAGGTTGAGTAAGCGATATCGTCGGCTACATCCATGATGTGGCATTCGACAGTCTTGAATTTGCCTCCCATTCCTGCCCGGCCTATCACGGCTGTCTTGATGGATCGAACCAGCGCAAGTTCTGAACGGTAATAGCCCTTCACTAGCTTCGCGTTGTGACGCGTGGGGCGCTTCCAGGGTATCGGTCGATCGTACTTCAGCACCGCAGCAAGCGTGCGCGCGCAAAGATCTAGACCGAATCGCAGGTCTCGGCCGTCTGCTGTAACGCCGCACGCAAGGCTGTCCGAGGTAGCCTTCTTTTCGAGCCTTGCAAGGATTCGCAGGGTTTGAGCGTTACCCTCG
>Ga0268265_10000662_pt1 | contig 34143 bp, 24 predicted proteins | sample KBSSwiS52_FD_190355 | JGI IMG/M metagenome (GOLD analysis project Ga0268265, IMG submission 190355) | Switchgrass rhizosphere microbial communities from Kellogg Biological Station, Michigan, USA - KBS Switchgrass S5-2 (SPAdes) (version 2) | ecosystem: Host-associated > Plants > Roots >...
CGCGGCGGAAACCTGCTGGCCTGGTCGAGCGAGCCGTCGGACTCGATGCGCGCCTCTTCGAGGCCGAAGCGGGCGGCGAGCTTCTTGGCCAGCAGGTTTCCGCCGCGCAGGCCGAGCGCGTTGGCCGCGTTCGCCAGGCGGTCGCCTTCCTGGGGCGAGACCCGGTTGAGAGGCCGGCCCATGAGGAGATAGGCGAGCTGCTCGCTCTGGCCCATCGGCGGATCGGACCAGAGCGTGACCTCGGGAGTTTCCAGGGTGCCCTTGGCGTTGATTCCGGCTACCGTGCCGTCATCCGCTTTGCGGGAGGCGCGCACGTCGAGGTAGGGGTTGTTGATCGGGCCGCCGGCGAAGATCACCCGGCCGCGCTCGATGGTCAGGTCCTGGCCATAGGCCTTGAAGGTCCCCTCCTTGAGCTCGAGCTCGCCCACGCCGGTGGTGACCTTGCCCGGCTCTTCGATCGCCAGGAGCGAGCCGGTCGGTTTCGCCTTCAAGCCCAGGACGTTCATGTTCACGTCCTTGCCCAGGATGATCCGCACCCGGGCCGCGAGCGCCATGTCCTGCTCCGGCGGGGGAGCTGCCCCGGCGTTGACGAAGACCACGTCCTTGGAGGCGGTGACCGGCCCGCGCTCGCCGCGCTTCTCGATCTCGATGTCTGCCGAGGGGACCGCCACGTCGCCGGCCACCCGGAAGAGCTTGCGGTCGTAGGTGACCTCCAGGTCGGGGGAGACGACGAGCTGGACCTCTTCCGTGTCCATGGCCTGGAAGCCCGTGCCGGAGATCGCCAGGCGGATCGGGGTCTCGGGTCCCGGCACGCCGGCTTTGCCTTTCAAGGTGAGCGTCCCCTTGCCCGAGCGGACGCGGCCGTCGATCGCCAGCGCGCCGGTGCCGTCGCCGATGGCGGCCAGCTGCAGGTCGCGCAGCTCGATCCCCAGGCGCGGGATGTCCGCCTTGCCGTTGGCGAGGTGCGCCTGGCCCACGAAGCGGGGCGAGCCCACGGTGCCGGAGAGCTGATAGCCGCCCACCAGGCTCCCGGCCGGATCGTTCACGTCCGGGACGAAGCCCTCCAGGAAGGCCAGGTTGTTGAGGTTGACGTCGATTCTTCCGGAGAGCGGCTGGCTCTGGAGCGCAGTCCCCCGGGCGAGCCTCGGGATGTTCAGGCGGGCATTCAGCGAGCCCACGTCCACCAGGGCGATGCGGGCCGTGGCGACCCCCTGGCCTCCGGCCCCGGCCTGCGCCTGGATCACGCCCTCCTCGTAACGGAACGTGAGCATCCGGCCCTCGTCGCCGGGGAAGCGCAGCTCGCCGGGACCCGGCCGGAGATCGACGTCCGCCGAGGCCAGGACGGCGCCGTTGCCCTGGGCGCGGACCTTGCCGTTGAGGTCGCCCGTGATCTGGAGATCGGGGGGCAGGAACGGCTTGAAACGGTTGAGAGGGAAGTCCGCGACGGTCGAATCCACGTTCCAGTTCCCGGCCTTGGCCCAGCCGCCGTCAGCGCACAGTTGCGCGCCTCCGGATTGCCAGCAGAAGCCCTGAAGGCCAACCGATTCCGGGGAGGCCGCCAGGCCGGCAGGCCCGGCCAGGCTCCAGTCGCCGATCTGTCGCGAGCGCAGGTCCAGACGGCGGATCTGTCCTTTCCAGGAGGTTGGATTGATCAATCCGCCCGCGAGAGTCAGGTCGATCCGGCCCTGCTCGTTGTCGGCCGCCAGCACGATCTCGTGGCGGGAGCGCTGGCCCCGGCCGCGCACGGTCAGCTCGTCGATCCGGCGCTCGCCCGAGAGGATGCCCTTGGATTGCACGTCGAGGACGACGGTTCCCGAGGGCGAGAGGTCCACGTCGGCGACGAGCGCGGTCTCTCCGACGCTGGTGGTGCCGAAGCGCACCCCCTTGCCCTCGGCCGTGGCCTGGATGCGCGGCATCTTCATGGGACCGGAGACGCGCCCCCGGGCCACCACCGAGCCGCCGCCCTGGGGCACCGCGATCCCCAGGTTCGGCGCCGAGAGATCGAAGGCGAGGTCCAGGACGTCGCCGATCCAGCCGGAGGCGGCGAGCTTGGCGTCGCTCCAGGTGAGGTCGAGCCGAGAGAGCTGGTAGCGGGAGCCGGCGAGCCGCAGGTCCGCGGTGGCGAGGACGGGCTGGTTCCGCAGCGTCCCTTCCAGGCGGGAGACCTGGACGGTGCCAACTGGACCGGCCTCGGCCATTTGACCGCGGGTCACCGCCGCGAACGAGAGCCGGCCCGGGAGCTCCGCCGAGATCTGGCCGGGATCGATCCCCTGGCCGCGCACCACGGCGTTCCAGCGCACCACGGGCTCCCAGGCCACCTCGCCCCGGCCGAGGAGCTGGCCGGCGAGCAGGTTCCCCTGGAAGCTGTCGAACTGGAAGCGGTCCTTAGTCCCGTCACCTTCGAAGACCCAGGTTCCTTGAGGGAGCGCTCCGGCGGAAACATCCGCCCGGACCTCGGCGTGGTAGCGCTCCAGGTTGCCGGAGATCGTGGCGGATCCCCTACGACTGGCCGCGACCGGCTCGGCTCCGCGCAGCGGCCAGGCCAGGTTCTGCCAGCTCGCCTTGGCCTTCATGTTCAGGTTCTCGTCGAGCGTACCGCTGGCGGTGAGACGGGTCCGGGTCCCGGGCAGGACGACGTCGGCGCTTTCAATCCGCCAGAGCTCCCCTTCGCGGGCGAGCGAGTAGTCGGCGCGCACCGTTCCGACCTGCTCGACCACGCCCTCGACGGTCCCGAGGCTGGTGAAGTTTTCCAGGTTGCCCTTGAGCGCGATCTGTCCGCTCGCGGGCAGGTCCGGCAGGTCGGCCTTGATGCGCTGCGGGTTGAGCCCCGAGAACTTCGCCCGGCCGTCGAACCTCAGGTTGTAGAGGGGCTCATGGAGAGTGGCGTTCACGTTGGCGGGGAAGGGCGCCGCGAGGATCTGGGTGACCTGAAGCTCCTCGAGCGTGCCGGCGAGCTGACCGCTGCCGGAAAAGGGTGCCATGTCCGGCGCCCGGTACGCCCACTTCACGTCCAGATCGACCGGGTAGTCCCCCAGCGGACGGACCGTGCCCTTGACGTCGGCGTCGAAGGTGGGCGCGCGGACCGTCAGGCTGTCCACCCGGACGTCGTTGCGGATGGCCGTGGTATCCAGCGCAATGCGATCGATCACGAACGGCGGCTCTCCGGGCGCGCCAAGACTCACGTTCGTAACCTGCGCGTCGCGCACGATGATGTTGTACCGGAGGTTGATGTCTGGAAGCGGTCCCTTTTCCTTCTCCTCCTCAGTGGGAGTGGAGACGATGCGGATGCCATCCGCGTGCAGCTTCTGAATGTCCAGCCTGCGCTGGAGCAGCTCGCGCAGCCGCCATTCGAGCTGCACGTGATCCACGTACATCTCGAACCCCTCGCGCTCGTACTTGAGCCCGCGGATGTCAAGCGGGCCGCGCAGAGGGCCGGTCATCTTGGCGACTTCGAGCTTGCCCGGGATGAGGGCGCCGAGGCGGGTGAAGAGAAACTCGGTGCCCTCCTGCGTACTGGCGAGGAACCAGACCCCCAGGGCGAGCACGAGGGAGAGGACGAAAAGGCCGGTGGAGGCCCACTTCAGGAGCTTCTTGAGTCGCGGGCGATTCATAGGTCAGGTCCTACCGTGAGATGGAAGCGAATCGGCCGGTCGGTCTCCGAGAGGGCCCAGGCGACGTCGGCCCGGATGGGTCCGATGGGAGAGACCCAGCGCAGCCCCACGCCCGCGCCTCTCTCCAGCGAGCCCGAGAACGACTCCATGGCGTTGCCGGTGTCATAGAAGGCGGCGATCCCCCACTTTTCCAGGAATCGCCACTTTTTGAGGATGCGGTACTCCAGCTCGACGCTGCCGGTGAGCAGGGTCTCGCCACCGATCACGTTTCCGGCCTCGTCCCGCGGGCCGAGCGCCTGGTACTCGAAGCCGCGCACGCTCTGGTCGCCGCCGGCGAAGAAGCGCATCGTGGGCGGCAGCTCCCGGAACTGATCGGTTTCCGTGTAGCCCACCTGCGCGCGGCCGATGAAACGGAAGCGGTCGGCGAAGCTCGTGATCACCTTGCCCTCGGCCTGCGCCTGGAGGAAGCTGGCGTTCGAGAGCAGCGACTCGTCGGCGCCCCGGACCTTGAATTCCAGCCGCTGCCCGGACGTGGCCGAGATGCGGTCGTCGGCCTTGACCCGGTTCCAGCTCGCCTGCGGGATGAGCAGCTCGGAGATCCCCTTGTCGAGGCCGACCTCGAAATCCTCGCGCTGGAAGTTGAGACCGAACGCTTCGCGCCAGCTCCCGCGCGCCTGGGTGAGACCGGCGCCGACGAGCGCGCTCTGGCTGCGGCTCGTCTCCGGGCGGAGGTCGGCGTAGGCCACCTGGAAGGTCAGCACGTCGGTGCGTGGATAGGGACCGGGGATCTGGTAGTTGGCGCTGAAGCTCTTCTCGATCTCCGAGACCCGCGCCTCCGACTGGCCGCGGTGGCCGCGGCGGTTGATCCGCCGGAGCTCCAGCCCGACAGTGCCGCGCGGTCCGGTGTCGGTGCCGTAGCCGGCGCCCGCGGTCCAGCGCTGCTTGCGGCTGGCGATCAGGTTGACCTCGATCGGCACTTCGAGGCCCTGCGCCTGCTCCTGCCGGGTCACCACCTCGACGCGCTGGAAGTAGGGGCTGTCGGAGAGCGCGTTCTGCGCCTCCAGGAGCTCGTTGACGTTGAGCGGCTCCCCCTGCTCCCAGGTGACGTAGCCCCGCAGGAGGTCCGGGTTCAGGAAGTCCTGGTTGAAGATCACCGGCCCGAAGCGGTAGCGCGGTCCGGTGTCGTAGTGGAGGACCACTTCCGAGGTGTAGCTTGCGAGGTCGACCCGGATCTCGCTGGTCTGGAAGGCGGCGTCGAGATAGCCGTTCTCGGCCGCGTACTCCTCCAGGGCGGTCTTGCCTTCCTCGTAGTCGGGATGGAAGAGGGTTTCGCCCTGCGCGAGCGGGAGCTCCCGCACCAGCTCGCGGAAGCCGGAGTCGTCCGCCCCTTCGCCGAGGATCCGGACGTCCAGCCGGGTCACCTTGAGCGCCGGCCCGGGCTCGACGGTGTAGCGGGCGAGCCAGGTATCGCCCTGCCGCTCCAGCGCCGACTGGACGCCGGGACGGTAGTAGCCGAACGGCTGCAGGGCAGTCTCGATCTCCTCCGGCGCCTTGGCGTGGAGTCGGCGGATGCGATCCTCGTCCAGGTCGTCGTCATCCCGGGCTTCCTCCAGGCTGAGCGTGGCAACGACGTTGCGCCGGAGATCACGGTCGAGCCCGTCGACCTCGATACGGACCCTCTCCGCTCGAACCGCGACAGGAAGGAGGACGGTGAAGGCGAGGCAGAGAAGATGTCTTGAGGTCATCGTCGAGCGATGGCGCCGCCCTGTCCCTCCGGCACCCGCACGGCTCCCTCCTCGGGCTTGGCCCGGGGACGGAACTGGCGGGAGTACACGCGGGAGAGCTCGGCCCCGAAGAAGAAGATCAACGCGGAGTAATAGACCCAGAGCAGGATCACCACCAGGGACCCCGCGGCGCCGTAGGCCGAGGCCACGCCGGTGCGGCCGAGATAGAGGCCGATCAGCGTCTTGCCGATCACGAACAGCAGCGAGGTGAGAATCGAGCCGAGCCAGACGTCCCGCCATTCGATCTTCACGTCCGGCAGGATGCGGTAGGTCATGGCGAAGAGCAGGGTGATGACGATGAAAGAGACCACGAAGTTGGCGACTTGCAGAAAATCCACCGGCAGGTCGAGCCGGTGCTCCAGGTAGCGGCTGAACCCGGTCAGGGCCGCGGAGAGGACGAGCGAGACCGCGAGCAGGAAGCCGATGCCGATCACCAGCGTGAACGAGTGGAGCCGCTTGCGCAGCAGCGTGGTGAGCGCGGCGCCGGGCTTGGGCTCCACCGCCCAGATCGTGTTGAGAGCCTCCTGGAGCTGGCCGAAGATCGCGGTGGCGCCGAGGATCAGCGTGACGATCCCGACGATGGCCGCGATCCGGCCGGAAGCCGGGCGGGCCGCGCTCTTGAGCACTTCCTGCACCAGGAGGGCGGCGTCCGGTCCCATGAGGCCTTTGAACTCGTCGAAGATCTGCCCGCGCACCGCCTCCTGCCCCCAGATGAACCCCGCCAGGGTGATGACTACCACCAGGACCGGGGCCAGGGAGAAGATCGTGTAGAAGGCGAGCGCCGCGCTCTGGGTCGAGCAGCGATGCAGGCCCCAATGCTTCCAGACCTCCCGCAGAGTCTTCCACCAGCTCATCGGGAAGCAAAAAGGCAAGAAACATGCCAGTGGACAGCTCCAGGGGGCGTGCTATCCTAGGCGCATGCCGATTCATTCTGACGAGAGGCGGATGGCCGCCTTGCTGAGCGATCTCTTGCTCCGGAGTGGAACCTCGGCGTCCGCGGTGGAGAGCCGGCTGGGCTGGGAGCCCGGACGTCTGAATGCCTTGCTGGGTGGGCAGAAGGGTCTGACCTTCGAAGCCCTCCTGGAGATCCTGCCGGTGCTCGACGCCACCCCCGGCGACTTCTTCGCGCAGCTCTGCGCGACATCCCGGGAGGCTGCCCCGGGAGCGCCGGCCGACCGCCTGCTGGACCGCCGGTTCGAGGAGAGCCGGCGCGTCGTCAAAGCTGCCATCACCCGGCGGCAGGCCTGGAAGCAGGAGCGGACCGCCGGGCTCTAAGAGGTATTGCGGCCGAGCTGCTCGATCTGCGTTCCCAGCAGGCGGATCAGCTCGAAAGCCTGCTGTCCCTGCTCCGCGAGCTGCCGGAGCTGGAGCAGCGAGGCCAGGGCCTCCCGGTCCACGCCGAGCGAGCGGAAGATCGGCACGGTCGTGGCCACGATCTGCTCGAGCTTTTCCGCATCCCCCATCTTGACGTAGATCGCGGCAAGATCGAGAGACACCACCGCAGCTTCGTACAGGATCTTGTGCTCGCAGAATCCGTCGCGCGCGCGGATGAAGGCTGCCTCCGCCGCCTGCAGGTGGCCGAGGTCGCGCAGCATATAGCCTTCCTGACAGCCAGCGCGCAGGAGGATCAATGCATCGTTGACCTCGCGGTAAAGGCTGCGTATTTCGAAGAAGAGCGATAGCGCCTGCTCGGGCCTCTCCAGGTCGATGTAACACCGCACAAGGTTGTGGCAGGCGGCGAGCAAGAGATGGGGATCCTGCGGATTGATCAGCGGTATTGCGCGATTCAGAATTCGAACCGCGTCCGTAGGCTCGCCAGCATAGATATAGGCGATCGCCTTTTGCACCAGAGTGCTGGCTAGAGCGTTGGTATCCCCGATTTCCTGGTAGATCTGCCCGGCCTCTTCGGCGAGCCGTATCGCCTCGCTGAAGCGGCGCTGAGCCATGCGCAGGGACAGCAGAGTAGCGCACAGTTGCGCCCGTATGGGCGGGGCGCCAGTTCCTTCCTCGCAGAAGCGCTCGGCACGGACAAATGCGGCCTCGCTTTCCCGCAGCCGGCTCTGGACGCGCAGCGCGGTTCCGTACTGGCGCCAGCTCTGACACCGCAGGTCGGCGAGCCGCTCCGGGCTGCCGCACTCTTCCGTGGAGCAGGATTCGGCGGCCAGGCATGCCAGGTGCGCCAGGTGGAGGAGCTTCTCGGGGTCATGGAATCGGACGGCCTGACTCGCGTCGATGAGCTGCTTGACGAGCTCGGGACTGGCGAATCGCCGGTCGGTGCTCACACGCCGGATCTGCTCCTCCGCGACAAGGGAAGACAACTCGGCCCACAGCTCATCCGCGGAAACCTCCGCGGGCCGGCCTTGGGCGAAGAAGGCTGCCAAGGCGCTCTCGGCACCGGCGAATGCCTGGCTATAGTCGAATCCACTGCTGGTGTTCGAGTCCTCCAGCGAGCCGGGACGAAGCTGCAGCAGCCTCTCGAGACGGCCGCGCTCCCAACCCAGGTGGTCGAGATGCTCGCGGCAGGCGTGGCAGCCTGCCAGAAGATGCCGGATGACGAACGCGTTGGTCCGGGTAGCGGCCCGGGTGGCGTCGTGTAGGAACAGCTCAAGATCCGCACGGGTCGGATGATGCGTGAACATGTACAGCCCTCCAAAACGGAACACCTGCGAAGATCCTGAGGCAGTCCCTGAGAGACTCAGCCCGGCCGGCTGACGCCTCGGTTCCGAACTCCCCGCATGCTCTCTTACAGTTACGGTGCAGCCTTCGCTTGAAACCGGGACAAACGCGCGACGGCGGCTGGGCCGCCGTCGTAGCCCGGCTATGAAACGGCCTGTCGCGGCGGAACCTTCTCAAGCCGGGAGTTCAGGCTCTGCAGCAGTTCGAGCGCCTGCCGCGTCTTGCGCGCGAGCAGCGCCAGCTGCAGAAGAGAAGCGAGGAGCTCCCGGCCCACCCCCAGTGCCTTGAAGATCGGTACCGTTTCGGCCACGGTATGCTTGAGCTCCGTCTCAGCCTGGAGCTTGACGTACACCGAGGCAAGATCGAGCGAGACCAGGGCTGCCTCGTAGAGGAGCTCGCGCTCCACGAACCCTTGCCGGAGCTCGAGAAGAGCCGCTTCCGCGGCTCGAAGGTGGCCGAGGTCGCGCAACAGCAGGGCCTCCTGCCATGTGGCGCGCAGCCGGATGAGCGGATCGTCGAAACGCCTGTACAGCTCCCGCATCTCCGAAAAGATCGAGAGGGCATGCTCCGGCCGGCCAAGGTCGGCATAGCAGCGGACCAGGTTGTGGCATGCGGCCAGAAGGAGATGCGGGTCCCGCTCGGGATCGATCCGCGGGATCGCTTGGTTGAGGGTCCGGACGGCATCCTCGGCCTCGCCGGAGTAGAGGAGCGCGATCGCCTTCTGTACCAGGCTGCTTGCGAAAGCATGGTTGTCGCCCAGGTCCGTATAGATCTCCCCGGCCTCATCGCACAGCTCGATAGCCTCAGGGAACCGCCGCTGGGCTACGCGCAGGGATGCTGCCGCGAGCGTGCAGAATTGGGCACGCAACAACGGGTCACGGGTCCCCGCCTCAAGATGGCGTCGGGCCGTGGCGACCGCCTCATCCGCCTCATGCAGACGTCCGAGCACCCGCAGGGCATTGCCGTACTGCCGCCAGGCGTGGGCGCGCAGGTCGGACCTCCTGGGCTCGCTCCCCGCCGCTTCCAGAGAACAAGCCTCCGCAGCCAGCCGGGCCAGGTTGGCCAGGTGGAGCATTCGAGGCGGGTCTTGATAGCGGACTGCATGGCTCGCGTCGACCAAATGCCTGACGAAGGCCGGAACGGTGAAGCGGCTTTGGGCCTGTACCGTTGCAGCCTGCTCTTCGAGCGGCAGCCTGGACAGCTCGTTCAGCAATTGCTCCCTGGCGAAAAACGCAGCCAGCGACCGCTCGGCGGCTGCAAAGGAGGCTCCGTATTCGTACTCTCCAGAGTGCTGCGCAACCGCGCTCTTCAGATTCTCCTGGCAAGTAGTGCAGTCTTCCAGCAGATGCCTTACCAAATGGATGTTGCGCGAAGAGCTACCCGGCTCCGTGGCATTGCGGAGGAATCTAGAAAATTCGTTGACGTCAAGATGATCTGCCGACATGAGACCCCCTTCCGGGCACAACAGGCGCGTGTAGCTTCATCTACCCAAGTGTGGCACCGGAGCGGAAGCGGGACAGACTGCGGCGAGGATCGGGAGAATCCGGGGGGGGCGGACTGCCGCCCCCCGGCAGGCTTGCGGAAGCTTTAGATTTCGGGGCAGGGACGTGGCCTGCCGGCCGGATCGATGCACATGCCGGATTGGATCGTGTAGTCGCCCGGAGTCGATGCCTCGAAGGTGGGGCCAAAGGTCTGCGGAGACGAGGTCTCCTCGCCGAACAGGAGCCCGCTCAGCCAGGAGATGGCCTCGTCGAACCACCCGGAGCGGGTGTCCAGGGACGGACCGGAGCCGAATGGGCTGGCCTGGGCGGCGGGGACGGAAGCGAGGACGAGCATCAGGGCGACGACGGCGACGGTGGCGGTGCGAGACATAGTACGAAACATGGGATATCCCTCCTCAAACACGGGTCCCATTCATCTGGGATCCCGCTGAACCAACCGGATTCAATGCGCTTCTGTTGTGCTGTTCTTTAAGTGCGACGCTCTCGGAAAACCGTGACACCTGCGTGACTGCGAAGTTGTGCTTGTTGAGGGCAGGTTATCCCGGCCCGAAGAGGCTTGCCATTCTACGGACTTTGAAGATAAATGCAATAGGCTGCGCCCTAGAACAGCAACGCAGCCTATTGTAAAAGAGAGAGATGATTATCTGGCGGCGTTGCGGCTGGCCAGCGGGGCCAGGCGGCTGTTGAGCAGCCGGATCAGGTCGAGGGCCTGCTGCTCCTGGCCTGCCGCGTGCTGGAGCTGGAGGAGAGCGGCCAGCGCCTCGCGGCCCACGCGCAGGGAAGTGAAGATCGGAATCGCCTCGGCGACCGTCTGCTGAAGGCTGTCGAACCTGCCGAGCTTCACATAGACCCAGGCGAGGTCGAGGGAAACCATCGCGACCTCATGGGCCAGATTCCTCTCCACGAAGCCCTTGCGCGCCTGCAGGAGTGTGGTCTCGGCCGCAGTGAGATGCCCGAGGTCCCGCAGCAGCTGACCTTCCTGCCAGCCGGCCCGGAGAAGGATGATGTCGTCTTCGAACTCCTTGTACAGCTCGCGAGCTTCAAAGTACAGCGAAAGAGCCTGCTCAGGTTGGTCCAAAGCAATATAGCTGAATACCAGATTGTGGCAAGCGGCCAGGAGCACATGGGGATTCTTCTCGGGATCGATCAAAGGGATCGCTTGGTTGAGGACGGCGACGGCTTCCTCCGCCAATCCCGCGTAGTGGCAGGCCAATGCCTTGTGCACGAGAGCGGTGGCATAGTTATGCGTCTGCCCGATCCCCAGGTAAATGGCGGCCGCCTCGTCGGCAAGCTCGATCGCTTCCGGGTATCTACCCTGGGATTTGCGTATCGAAGATCTCTGCTCGAACAGGCGTGCCTGCAAAGGAGGATCTCCGGTCCCCGCTTCGATGTGACGCCGAGCCGTCGTGATCGCCTCTTCTGCTTCGTGGAGGCGCCCCGAAACTCTAAGGGAGATGGCGAAATGGCCCCAGGCGCGGCCCTTCAGGTCGCCAAGCTTCGAGGCGCTGCCAGTATCTTCTGCAGTGCACGCCTCCGCAACGAGCAGGGCCAGTTCGGCCAGATGCAGCATTTCGCTCACGTCGCGATATCGCGTGGCATGGCTGCTTTCGATCAGCAACTCGGCCAGTTTCCGGCTCTTGAACCGAGCGTTGTGGCGAGCCTGATTTTTCTGCTCGGCTTTGGGAAGCGATCTCAACTCGGTCGAAAGGATTTCCGCGGGCACAGGGCAAGGCCGTCCCTCAGCAAAGAAGTCGGACAGCTTTTGCTCCGCGCGGAGGAAGGCTGCGCTGTAATCGTATCCACCCTTGGGCCTGAGTTGAGCGCGCGAGCGCTCCTGGCAGGCAGCGCACTCTCTCAGGAGGTGCCGAACGACCCGGGCAGCTCCTAGTGCACTTGCACTGCCCTTCTCCCGCAGGAGGCTCTCCACCTCCGCCTCCGTCGGATGATCGTGCTCGTACTCATGAGCGCCACCTACTCGTGAGTTCACGGTCCGTTCCTTTCTCGCACCTTCGCCGATGCGAAGGCGGGGGCAGCTGAGTGGCCGCCCCCAGCCTTATTGCCCGGGCTCTAGCCGCAGGGCTTGGGGTTGCCTAACGGATCAATGCCGCATCCGTCGTTCGCCATAACCTTCTTCTTGGGACTCTTCCGGGTCTTGTTTCCGAGGACCCGGTTCAACAGCTCCATCGCCTGATCCATGCAGCTCTTGTCCGCGTTCGAGACAGCCGTCCTCGGCACCTGCACCTTCGCCTGGGCGGCGGGGACCACGACGAAATTCAGACTGAGCGCAACTACGGAGACTACCACAACCCGAGAAATGAAGTGAAACATGTCAAATTCCCTCCTAGGAATAAATGCGAACTACCGAGCCGGATGCTCAGCGTCCGCCAGTACAACCCAAAAAAATCAAAAGAAAGGTGTTACGCCCTAGTAGGTGTGGGTTGGCCTCCCTAGCGGGACACTTTTGAGGGAAATTCTTTTCCGACCCGCGCCGGACAGGAGACTGTCCTCGGTAGAGGACAAGTTACCGCTCGAAGGGTCAATCTATGCCCCGCCCGGAATCGAGCTAAACAGCACAAACGAATAGAGATGCTGGCGCATATGTCGATCGGGATCACGACCTGGCACACGCCTTGTAAAGAACTCCATGGAACCGGGGCTCTACCGAGCCCGAGGGTTGAAAGGAGTGAGCCATGCTCGAAATGAGGAACCAGCGAAGGGGTGCGGCCTGGATCGCTTCTCTTCTGATGCTCGTACTGTTCGTAGGCTGCGCCTCGAGCGGAGCCCCGCGCCGCGAGCGCGAGCCGTATGTGACGAAGCGGGACCGCACCTGGAAGGGGGCGGGGGTGGGCGCCGCCGCCGGCGCGGCCGGGGCGGTGCTCATGGGCAAGCGCGAGGCCGATGAGATCCTGGCCGGCGCGGCCATCGGAGCCGTGATCGGCGGCGGGGTGGGCGCCTACATGGATGCCCAGCAGGAGAAGCTGGCGCGAATCCCGGGCACCGAGGTGGAGCGGGTGGACGACGACACGCTGCTGGTCCACTTCGAAAACGACGTCCTATTCGAGGTGGATTCGGCCCGCGTCGACTCCGACGGCCGGCAGACCCTGGAGGACGTGGCAGGAGTCCTCGGCGAGTACCCGAAGACCGCGGTCGTGGTCCAGGGTCATACCGACTCGACCGGCAGCGAGGAGCACAACCTCGACCTGTCGGAGCGCCGGGCCGAGTCGGTGCAGCGCTACCTGGCGAGCCTGGGGGTCGATCCCGGCCGCCTGGCCACCATGGGCTTCGGCGAGGACTCGCCGGTGGCGAGCAACGACACCGAGTCGGGTCGCCGGCAGAATCGCCGCGTGGACATTCTGCTCCGGGCCAAGGCCGGTCCGGTCCGCGACTCCACCGGGCGTTAGTCACATCCGGCGGGTCCGCCTCAGCAGGGCGGGCTCGCCGGGCTCAGTCTTCCTCCCCGCCACGAAATAGAACGCCATGGCACAACTCTTGTACTCGTAGAACGAGGAAAGGAGAGTGCCTGATGCCCACGGTCGCCCGTTCCTCCCACCCTTCCGCCTACGAATTCATCCCCCCGAACCCGACGATCCCCAAGCTCTGGCAGGCAGCGCAGGGGTGCCGGGCGTGCGACCTTTATAAGTTGGGGACGCAGGCGGTGCTCGGGGAGGGTCCGCGGCAGGCGGCAATTCTTTTTATCGGCGAACAGCCGGGGGATCAGGAGGATCTCGCCGGCCGGCCTTTTGTCGGGCCCGCCGGCCGGGTGCTCGACGAGGCTCTCGCCGAGGTGGGCATCCCGCGCAAGGAGGTGTTCGTCACCAACGCGGTCAAGCACTTCAAGTGGGAGCCCCGGGGCAAGCGCCGCATCCACCAGAAGCCGACCCTCGGAGAGGTCAAGGCCTGCCACCCCTGGCTGGAGACCGAGCTCGCGATCGTCCAACCCCGGGGGATCGTCTGCCTGGGCGCCACGGCCGCCCAGTCTCTCCTGGGTCCCCAGTTCCGCATCACCCGCGACCGCGGCCGGTTCTTCGACTCCGAAGGGGCGAGCTGGATCACGGCCACGATCCATCCGTCCGCCATCCTGCGCATGCCCGACCGCGAGAAGCGGGAGGAGGCCCGCCTGCTCTTCCTCGAAGACCTGCGCAAGGTCCTCAAGCGGCTACGGACGTAGCCTTCACCTCCGCCGGCTCCTCGACAGGCACCGTCGCGTGCCGCTCCAGCCAGCCCGCCGCTTCATCCCAGAGGGTGTCGCGGAACCGGTCGCGGAAGAAGCCGAAGTGGCCCACCGGGGGCAGACCGGCCGTGTGCGGCACCAAGTGGCGATGGACCACCCGGGCATTGCGGTAGAAGTGGAGCAGGGCCACGGCCGCGGCCCGCGGCGCGAAGTCGTCGTCCTCGAAGCTGTAGGCGAAGATCGGCCGGGCGAAGCGGTCGAACCCGGCCCGCCGCTCCTCGTGGCCGTCCAGGAGGAAGCGCGGCTGGCGGCCCCAGGCGGCCCACTCCCGCGCCACGCCGCCGGGGAGGTCCTCCTTCATCCCCATCCACCCGGGCATGTACCCGAAGGCGCGGCTGACCGCCGGGAAGACCAAGTGCCAGAAGAGCGCGATCCGCCAGCGCTCCGGCGAGGGCCAGTGTCCCCAGTAGCCGCTCTGGGAACCCACCGTCAGCAGGGCGCCGATCTTCTCGTTGTTCTCCGCCAAGCCGACGAGCTGCCCGCCCACGCTGTGCCCGACCGAGAGCAATCGTGCGGGCTGCACATGGCGGCCGGTCCAGTCGATCACCCCGGCCAAGTCCTCCTCGCCCCATTGGTGCATCCGGGCCTGGAACCCCCGCAGGCTCCTCGGCCGCGATTCTCCGATCCCCCGGTAGTCGTAGGTGAGGACCGCGAAGCCGCGGCCAGCGAGGAAGCGGGCGAAGCCGTCGTAATAGGTCCGGGGCACCGCTGTCGCCGAGCTGACCAGCACCAGGGTCTCATGCCCCCACGCCTCCCGAGGCTCGTACAGCGTCGCGGCCAGCTTGAAGCCGTCCCGGGCGGGAAGGCGCAGGCTCCGGTCGATTCCTTTCTCTCCGTTCATGGGGACCTCCTCCTCAGACGCGCTCGGTCAGACCCGCTCCAGAATGGCGGCGATTCCCTGCCCGCCGCCGATGCACAGGGTGACGAGGGCCGTGGCCAGCCCGCGGCGCTCCAGCTCGTCCAGGGCGGTGCCGAGCAGCATCGCGCCGGTGGCGCCGAGCGGATGGCCGAGGGCGATGGCCCCGCCGTTGACGTTCACCTTCTCCGAATCGATCCCCAGGTTGCGGATCGTCTGCAGCGGGACCGCGGCGAACGCCTCGTTGATCTCCCAGAGGTCGATGTCCCCCGGCTGCATGCCGGCCTGCTCCAGCGCCTTCTGCGAGGCGGGAGTGGGAGCGGTCAGCATGATGACCGGCTCGCTCCCGGCGGTGGCCAGGGCGCGGATCTTCGCCCGCAGCTTCAGGCCGTGAGCTCGCACGTAGTCCTCCGAGGCGAGGAGGACCGCGGCCGCTCCGTCCACCACGCCACTGGAGTTGCCCGCGGTATGGACGTGGCGGATCTCCCCGGCCTCGGGGTAGCGCTGGAGCGCGATCGGGTCCCAGGTCCCGCCCATGGCGACGAAGGAGGGCGCCAGCGCGGCCAGCCCCTCGGCCGTGGTGTCGGGCCGCGGGTGCTCGTCCTTCTCCAGGACCACTTGGCCCGACTCCGGATCGCGGACCGGGACCCGGCTGCTGCGATCGCCGAAATGGCCCTCCTGCTCGGCCTGCGCGGCCCGGCGCTGCGACTCCAGGGCGAAGGCGTCGATCTCCTCACGGGAGAAGCCCTCGAGGGTGGCGATCAGGTCGGCGCTGATCCCCTGGGGGACTTGGTAATGCCGCTTGCGCAGGTGGAGATTGTTGCCGTCCTGGCCCGCGCCGTCCGAGCCGATCGGGTTGCGGGACATGCTCTCCACCCCGCCCGCGACCACCAGTTGCTGGAAGCCGGACGCGACCCCCATGGCGGCGAAGCTCACCGCCTGGAGCCCCGAGCCGCAGAAGCGGTTCAGGCTCACGCCCGTGACCTCGATGGGCCAGCCGGCCGCGAGGACCGCGTTCCGGGCCACGTTCGCGCCCTGCTCGCCGGCCTGGGAGACGCAGCCGACGATCACGTCGTCGACCTCGGCCGGGTCGATGCCGGAGCGCCCGGCCAGGCCGTCGAGGACCTGGGCCATCAGCTCCTGGGGATGGATTCCGGACAGGGCGCCCTTGCCCGCCTTGCCGCGACCTCGCGGCGTGCGGACGGCGTCCAGGATGTAGGCATCGGCCATGGAAATTCTCCTGTCAAGCACGAACGATCGTGCGTTTTTTTGTGGAACGATCGAGCGCGGCGAAACGCGGGAGTGCGTTCATCGGCTCAGGCCTTGTAGAAAGCGAGGAGACGTTCGAAGGAGCCGCGGGCGAGCTCGCCCGCGTTGGGATTGCGCATCAGCCGCAGGGCATGGTGGTAGCCGAGCACGATGGAGTCGACCTCGAACGCGAACTGCTCGGGATCGAGGTCGGCCCGGAAGTGTCCGGCCTCGACGGCCAGCCGGGCGGCCTTGGCCATGAACGCGGCCCGGCTGCGGAAGGCCTGCGCCAGGAAATCGCGCTGCGGGCCGGGGCGGTCGTCGAGCTCGGTCGAGGCGGCCACGAGCACGCAGCCGCCGGGCATGTCGGGAGCGTTGGACCAAGCCAGCCAGTTCTCGAACAGCGCGCGCAGGCGCGGCTCGCCGCGCGGCGCGGCCAGGGACGGCCGGATCACGGTCTCCGTGAACCGCTCCACCGCGGCCTGGAGCACCTGGAGCTGAAGCTCGTCCTTGGACCCGAAGTGGGCGAAGAGGCCGCTCTTCGACAGGCCCAGCTCCGAGGAGAGCGAGCCGATGGTCAGCCCCTCCAGCCCGTCGCGGCTGGCGATGCGGACCGCCTGGTCCAGGATCCGCTCGCGGGTTTCGGCGCCTTTGCCCATGGATGCAGTGTACGAACGATCGTTCTATTCTGTCAAGTCCTCTATCGAAAGATAGACGCGGAGCGGGTGGCTGCCGGTGTACCATCCCTCTGTTCACCTTCAGTAGTTGGGCGTTTTCCGTCTCGCAGGAGTCTTCAGGAGGTCTCATGGAATTACGACGTCTCTTCGTTTTGACCCTGCTCGTTCTTGGCTTGGCCCCGTTCGCTGCAGACGCGCAGGCTGCAACACGTACCTTGACTGTTACCAACGCCGGGGGCGGCACGGTGACCAGCTCTCCGGCCGGGATCAACTGCGGCAGCGACTGCTCCGAGACCTATAACTTCGATCCCCCCGACTTTCCCGCCGTCCATGTGACTCTGACGGCCACGCCAGACGTGGGCATGGTCTTCACCGGCTGGTCCGGCGCCTGCTCCGGGACCGGCTCCTGCCAGGTGACGATGAGCCAGAACCGCTCGGTGACGGCGACGTTCGCGGTGCAGACGTTCACCCTTTCGGTGAGCCTGGCCGGGACGGGCAGCGGGACAGTGACGAGCGCGCCGGCCGGGATCAACTGCGGCGTCGACTGCTCGGAGGTCTACGACTACAACACGGTGGTGGCGCTGACGGCGACGCCGGCGACCGGTTCGACCTTCACCGGCTGGAGCGGCGACTGCACGGGCACGGGCGCCTGCAATGTGACGATGGACCAGGCGCGCTCGGTGACGGCGACGTTCACACTGCAGACGTTCACCCTATCGGTGAGCCTGGCTGGGGCAGGCAGCGGGACGGTGACGAGCTCGCCGGCCGGGATCAACTGCGGCGTCGACTGCTCGGAGGTCTACGACTACAACACGGTGGTCGCGCTGACGGCCACTCCGGCCGTGGGCTCGGTGTTCGACGGCTGGAGCGGTGACTGCACGGGCACGGGCGCCTGCAACGTGACCATGGACCAGGCGCGCTCGGTGACGGCGACCTTCTCGGTGGCGAATTTCGAGCTGACGGTGAGCCTGTCGGGAGCCGGGAGCGGCTCGGTGTCGAGCTCGCCGGCCGGGATCGACTGCGGCTCCGATTGCAGCGAGACCTACGATTACAACACCGAGGTCACGCTGACGGCGACGCCTGACGTCGGCTCGGTGTTCGGCGGCTGGGGCGGCGACTGCACGGGCACGGGGACCTGCGTCGTGACCATGGACCAGGCGCACTCGGTGACGGCGACGTTCGAGGTCGGAAACTTCGTGCTCAGCGTGGCCAAGGCCGGCGACGGCGCGGGCACGGTGACCAGCGCGCCGGCCGGCATCGACTGCGGCGTCGACTGCTCCGAGAGCTACGACTACAACACCGTGGTGTCCCTGACCGCGACCCCCTACCCCGTGCTCTCCGCGTTCACGGGCTGGAGCGGCGACTGCACGGGCACGGGCGCCTGCAACGTGACCATGGACCAGGCGCGCTCGGTCACGGCCACCTTCGAGGATCTCGGCCTGGACTTCTTCACCGTGACGCCCTGCCGCGTGATCGACACCCGGCTCGGCACTCCCCTGACCTCCGGTGTCCCTCTGATCATCGACGTGGCCGGGAACTGCGGCATTCCGGCCACGGCCAAGGGGGTATCGGTGAATCTGACCGCGATCCCGGGGGCGAGCGGCGGGGTCATGACGCTCTACCCGGGCGACGCCGCGACGCCGAACACCTATACCATCAGCTTCAACGCCTCGAACAACCGGGCCGACAACGCCCAGATGGGGCTCGCTTCGAACGGGGACGGCACGCTGGCTGTCGTAGTGGTGATCAACGGCGGCGGGACCATGAACATGGTCCTCGACATCAACGGCTACTTCGAGTAATCCAGACGAACGGCGGGACCGCTCGGTCCCGCCGTTTCTCCGATCCTCACTTCGCGGGCGGCGGCGGGTAGCAGATGAAGCACCCGCCGCAAACTGAGAACTGCGTCTTGATCCCCCAGGCCACCCGGTTGTTGCAGCAGTCGTAGCCGTACTGGCCCACGACCGTGGTGTGGCTGGCGTCGCTGTAGTAGGTGCAGTTGCTCGCGGCGTCCAGGGAGGGCATGGAGACCATCGCCGCCAGGGCGAGGATGGTGAGAAGGAGGAGGGTGAAGACGGCCTTCTTCATGCGTTTTTCTCCTTTCGGGAAGGCGGGCGCAACGCCCGGACAGAAGACCTTATCGCATGATGGCTATGGAAGCGAGCGCCGCACCCGGAACGCGGCCACGGCCTGGGGCTTGCCTTCAGGGAGGGCAGAGGCCATGCGGCGGACGACCTTGGCCCAGTTGGCCTGGGCGGTCCATTTCTTCGCTTCGACCGGCTCGGTGACCACGCCGGGAGCGGTCAGCCGCGCGGCGAGGTCAGGCCGGGGGCGGCCCTGCGCATCGACCGCCACGGCCTCGAAGCCCACGCCTCTCTTGTGGATCGCCAGCAGGCCGAAGACCTCCTCGTTGCCGGGCACCTGGAGCAGGGCCACCCGGCCGCGGGGGCCCTCCTCCAGCTCCATCAGGACCCCCTCCACCAGCGGATGGCCCGAGGCGAAGTAGTCCAGGGTCTCGCGGTCCACGGCCTCGGCGCGGTCGAAGGTGCCGAGGTAGCGCGAGCCCGGGGGCACGCCGGGGATGTGGTCCACCAGGGCCTCCCAGCCGAACTCGATCCCCCAGACGCTCCGGCCGCTCTGCGGCTCCACGAGGAAGCCGAAGCGGCCCGCGGCGCGCAGGACGACGTTCTCGTTGAGGAGGTCCAGGTCCGGCGGCACCCGGGCGAGAATTTCTTCTTCCATCTCGGGACGGTAGGGGTCCCGGTGCAGCTCGTGGTAGGCGGCGCTCCGCACCCGGTCGTGCGCCTCCTGCGCCTCCCTGAGCACGCCTTCGAACACGGCCGGGTCCACCTCCCCGGGTCCGTGCAGGGCCTCGCGCTCCACCGCCCGGGCCACGTGCCGCAGCTCCCTCTCCAGGCCGCCGAGCGGCTCCTCGAAGAGGCCGATGGCCACGTAGAGCCCCGCGACCGCCCGCCCGAGCCCGGCCGGCGGCCGGAAGTAGACGATCTCCGTGGGGATCGTGCGGCCGATGCGGTCGAGCCGGCCGATCCGCTGCTCCACGACGGCCGGGTTCCAGGGCAGGTCGAAGAGCACGAGCCGGTGGCAGAACTGGAAGTTGCGCCCCTCGCCGCCGGCTTCTGTGGAAATCAGCACGCCCGGCCCCTCGGGCAGCCGGAACTGCGCCACCTCGATGTCCCGGCGCTCGGGCGCGAGGTCCTCGTGGAAGAGGCCGGCCCGCGCCCGACCCTCGCGCTCGATCGCGGGCTTGAGCCGGTCGAGGGTCTCCCTGTGCGCCACGAAGACCAGCGTCTTCTCCCCGGCCTGCTGCCAGCGGGCCGCCTGCTCGGCCAGCCAGCGCACCCGCGGATCGGCGCGGTCCGCCTCGGCGATCAGGTCCGCGAGCTCGGGGTCCTGGAGAGCCGCCGGCGAGGACAGCGCCCGAACGATCCGCTCCGCCTTGCGCCGCTCCGCCACGGCGTTCTCGGCCGGCTGGGAGCGCACCCGCTGCTCCAGGCGGAGGAGCGCCTCCCAACCCGGATCGTCGATTTCGATGGGTATCCCGACCCGCGGCGGGAGCCCGCCGATGTCCACCCGGCGCGTGGAACTGGTGCACGGCGGAAGAGGCTCGCGCCGGGCGAGGCGCTCCGCGAAGCTCTCTGTCTCGGGAAGCTCCTCGGGCCGGAGGAGCTGGAGCAGGCGGAAGAAGCCGTTGGCGTCATCCTCCAGCGGAGTCGCGGTGAGGAGGAGGACGTGCCGGCCCATGCCCGCGATGGGAGCGATGGCCCGGTAGGCCTCGTTGCCGGGATGGCCGGGCTGCCGCCGCAGGTGGTGGGCCTCGTCCACGACCAGGAGGTCGATCCCGGCCTCGACCGCCTGCTCGGTGAGCCGCCGCCGGGACGCCAGCAGATCGAGCCCGATCACCGAGCGCCTGTGGATGTCGAACGGATTGAAGTCCGCTCCATGGTCGCGGGACACGTCGGCGAGGCGTTTCTCGTCCAGGAGGGCGAAAGGCTGGTGGTACTTGCGCCAGAGCTCGCCGAGCCACTGGAGCGTCAGGGTCTCGGGCGCCACGATCAGGGTGCGGTCGGCGCGGCCGGTCTGGAGGAGCCGGTTGAGGATCAGGCAGGCCTCGACCGTCTTGCCGAGCCCCACCTCGTCGGCCAGGAGCCAGCGCACGGGATCGCTGTGGCAGGCGCGCTCCGCGGCGTAGAGCTGGTGGGGGAAGAGCTGGATGCGTCCGCCGAGGAAGGAGCCCAGGCCGCCGGCTTGGCGCAGGCGCTGGAGGCGCAGGCCGTCCAGGCGGTTCACGAAGTCGTCGTAGCTGTCCACTTGGCCGCGGGCCAGGCGCTCGCTGGCGGGGAGCTCGACGGGCAGCGGCCAGAGGTCGGAGACCGCGACCTCGCGGCCGTCCTCCAGGCGGCAGACGCCGCCCTCGCAGGAAGCGACCACCACGGTCTCGATCTCGCCGCCGGACTCCCAGCGCGCCCGCGTCCCCGGCGTGAGCGCGAGGGGGACGAGGGCGTCCGAGCCGGTGGCGAAGGCGAGGGTCTGGCCGCTGTCCGGGAAGCGCACCTGGACGTTGCGGCCGAGGACCTCGACGATCTCGCCGGGTCCCAGCTCGGGGTTGAAACGGTGCGTCAGGCGGTCGCCGGGCTTCCACATCGCGGCGGATTGTAACCGCGGTGGGGAGTCTTCCTCAGGCGACGACCGGCAGGAGCTGGTCCGGGAGCTCCATGACGCGCGTCCTCGCGATCATGTCGTCCACGAGGGCGCGGACCTCGTCCCAGCGGCGTTCCGCCACCAGCTCGCTCATCCGGGCGCTGACCTCCTTGCAGCCGCCGAACTGCTGGTAGAAGAGGCAGTAGTCGCAGCGTCCGAACGGCGTTTCCCCCTTGGCCTCGTCCGACTTGCTGCAGAGGTCGCAGACGGCGTTGATGTCGGTGAGCAGGGTGACGATGTCCGTGGTCCCGATCGAGTCGCGGATGTCGGTCCACTGCCGGATCGTTCCTTCTTGGGCTTCCTTCCAGGTCATGGCTCGAGCCTCCTTGTGCGCGAAAGTGACTCTGGCCCTGAGGATGCCCGAGCCCGGGCCGCGCCACCACGGCCCGGGGGGCGGGGAGGCCCCACCCCGAAGGGGGGCGGATCGGCCCGCTTGGTAGATACTCCCCTCCATGGTGACCCTCCTCTGCCCGGTCCGCGGCTGCGGCGCTCCGCTGGAGCGCCGGGAGCAGTCCCGGGTCTGCCCGCGCGGACACTCCTTCGACATCGCCAGGAGCGGCTACTGCAACCTCCTCCAGCCGCAGGACCGCAAATCAAAAATCCCCGGGGATCCGAAGGAGGCGGCGCTGGCCCGCCGGCGCTTTCTGGAGGCCGGCCATGGCGACTTCCTCCTCGCGGCTCTGCGGGAGGAGGTCCGGGGAACGACCCTCGACGTGGGCTGCGGCGAGGGCTTCTTCCTCGGGTCGCTCGGCCCGGAGGAGGCCCACGGCGTGGACCTCTCGGTTCCCGCGGTCGAGCTCGCGGCCCGGCGCTGGCCCGGGGTGAGCTGGTGGGTGGTCAACGCCGACCGCATCCTCCCCTTCGCGGACGGCTCCTTCGACACGGCGCTCTCGATCGCCGGCCGGCGTCCCGCGGCCGAGCTGCGTCGGGTCCTGAAGGGCCGCCTCCTGGTCGCGGTCCCGGGAGAGGACGACCTCATCGAGCTGCGGGAGGCCGTGCTGGGGGAGGGGAGGCTGCTCGGAAGAGTCGAGAAGACCGTGGCCGAGCTGGCCGGCTTCTTCGAGCTGGAGTCCCGACGCACCCTCCGTTCCGTGGAGACGGTGAATGCCCGGGATGCCCTGGCCGCCACCTACCGCGGAGCGCGGCAGAGCCAGCGCAAGGAGCTGGGCGAAATGCAGGTGACCCTGAGCTTCGACCTGCTGCGCTTCACGTAAGCCCCCAAGCAAAAACCCCGGCCTCTCACGGGAGAGGCCGGGGCTTTTTTGGTCTGTGTCGGTGGCGTTGGGTTCCCCGTCCGGGTCACCCTCCGTCATCCTTGGAGGAGCCTCTTACGAGGACGCCACCTCCAAACCGTGACTGTCGTTCAAGGATCACCTCCTTTCTGGGCGTATCCGTCTTCGGCGGGCCCCAACCCGCCCGGTCCCATCAGCCGCCCAAACCGCTGAGGACCGCCACGTCACACCCCCGAAAGGAAGCGCGTGGAGCCGGAACGAGAAGATGGTGCGGGAAAGAAGCGGCAATGTCAACGCCTGGTTTGAACCCCCTGTGATACCTTTCGCACCCGTGAAAGCAGCACATCCACCGAGGAGCGACCGCCGATGAAGAAGATCGGGATTCTGTTCGGCCAGGAAGACACCTTCCCCTGGGCCTTCCTGGAGCGCGTCAAGAGCAAGAACGTGGCGGGGCCTACCGGGATCATTGCGGAGCCGGTCCGCATCGACAAGCTCGTCCAGGGCGAGCCGAGCGGCTATGCCGTCATCATCGACCGCATCTCCCAGGACGTTCCCTTCTACCGCGCCTACCTGAAGAACGCCGCCCTGAACGGCACCGCCGTCGTCAACAACCCTTTCTGGTGGAGCGCGGACGAAAAGTTCTTCAACAACTGCCTGGCCACCAAGATCGGCGTGGCCGTGCCCAAGACCGTGCTGCTGCCGTCGAAGGAGCACCCGCCGGACACCGGCGACAAGTCGTTCCGCAACCTGGCCTATCCCATGGACTGGGATGCGATCTTCGACTACGTCGGCTGGCCCGCCTTCTTCAAGCCGTTCGCGGGCGGCGGCTGGAAGAACGTCTACCGCCTGGAGAACCCCGACCAGTTCTTCCGCGTCTACAACGAGACCGGCCAGCTCGTGATGATGCTCCAGGAAGAGATCGTTTTCGCCGAGTACTTCCGCTGCTACAGCCTGGACTGCCAGGACGTGCGCATCATGCAGTACGACCCCAAGCAGCCCTTTCACGCGCGGTACGTGCGCGGCGGCCCGCCGGTCCGAGAATCGCTTCTGGCGGACGTCGAGGACGCCGTGCTCAAGCTCAACAAGGCCCTGGGCTACGATTTCAACACCGTCGAGCTCGCGATCCGCGACGGCATCCCTTACGCCATCGACTTCTGCAACCCGGCGCCGGACGCGGACGTGCACTCGATCGGCGAGGACAACTTCGAGTGGATCGTCGAGCACTCCGCCAACATGGCCCTGCGCAAGGCCGAGACCTTCGCGGAGGGCAAGGACAGTCTCCGTTGGGGGGAGTTCATCACCAAATGAGCGAATCCAAGCTGTTCACGCTGGGCATCGAGGAAGAGTTCCAGCTCATCGACCTGGAGACGCGCGACCTGCGCTCCCACGTGCAGCAGCTCCTGGAAGAGGGCCAGGAGATCCTCAAGGACGAGCTCAAGGCGGAGCTGCACCAGTCCGTCATCGAGGTCGGCACCCCGATCTGCCAGGACATCAAGGAGGCGCGGCGCGAGGTCGTCCGCCTGCGCAGCCAGCTCGCGAAGCTCGCGCGGCGCAACGGCCTCACCATCGCCGCGTCCGGCACCCACCCCTTCGCCCGCTGGCAGGACCAGCTCATCACCCCGCATCCGCGCTACGAAGAGATCATCGAGGACCTGCAGCAGGTGGCGCGGGCCAACCTGATCTTCGGTCTCCACGTGCACGTGGGGATCGACGACCGCGAAGTCGCGGTGCACGTCATGAACGCGGCGCGCTACTTCCTGCCGCACATCTTCGCGCTGTCCACCAACTCCCCGTTCTGGGAAGGCCGCAACACGGGCCTCAAGTCCTACCGCAGCAAGATCTTCGACCGCTTCCCGCGCACCGGCATCCCCGACCACTTCCAGAGCTACTCCGAGTACGAGAACTACATCAAGCTGCTGGTCAAGACCCGGTGCATCGACAACGCCAAGAAGATCTGGTGGGACATCCGGATGCACCCGTTCTTCGACACGCTGGAGTTCCGCATCTGCGACGTGCCCATGCGGGTCGAGGAGACGCTCGCCCTCGCCGCGCTCTGCCAGGCCGTCACCTGCAAGCTGCACAAGCTGATCAAGAGGAACCTCGGCTTCCGGCTCTACCGGCGGTTGCTGATCAGCGAGAACAAGTGGCGGGCGGCGCGCTACGGCATTTCCGGCAAGCTGATCGACTTCGGCAAGCGGGAGGAGGTGGACTGCGCGGCGCTCATCCACGAGCTGCTGGAGTTCATCGACGACGTGGTCGACGAGCTGGGCAGCCGCGAGGAGCTGGCGTACATCCACGAGATCTTGCGGCATGGGACCGGCGCGGATCGACAGATTGTGGTCTACAATCAGACCCAGGACGTCAAGGCAGTCGTGGACCACATCGTGGCCGAGACCCATGAGGGGCTCGAATTGTAGGCCCGGCGCTTGCAGTGTGAGGGAACCCATGAGACTGGAAGACAATTCAGCTCCGGAGTCAGCCCCGGCGGATCTCGCTCCCGGAGCGTACAACGCGATCCATACCTGCCTCCGGCTGCAGCCCGAGGAGCGCGTCACCCTGATCACCGACCTGGAGACCCGCGAGATCGCCGCCGCCCTGGTGCGCGAGATCGAAGCGGTCGGCGCTCCACACCGGACCTTCGTGCTGGAGGACTACGCGCCGCGCCCCCTGGCGTTCATGCCGAAGGAGATCCTGGACGATCTCGAGCGGTCTCAGGTCAGCATCTTCGCGGCCCAGGCGCACCAGGGCGAGCTGCCCTCGCGCATCGCCATGACGAGCGTCATCAACCGCCGGCGGATCCGCCACGGCCACATGGTCAACATCGACCGCCAGTGCATGGTCGAGGGCATGCGCGCCGACTTCCTGGAGGTCGACGCCCTCAGCCAGCGCCTGGTCGAGAGGGCCCGGCAGGCGAAGCAGATCCGGGTCACCTCCCGCGCCGGCACGGATCTGGTTGCCGAGTTCGCGCCACACCTCAAGTGGCTGAAGACGAGCGGCATCATCTCCCCGGACAAGTGGGGCAACCTCCCTGGCGGCGAGGTCTTCACCTCCCCCTGGACGGTCAACGGCCGCTTCGTCTGTGACGGGGTGGTGGGCGACTACCTCTGCCGCAAGTACGGCGACCTGCGCGGCACGCCGCTGACCATTGAAGTCAAAGACGCGCGCATCGCCGGCCTCGAGTGCGAGAACGAGGAGCTGCTGGAGGAGTTCCGGCGCTACACCGCCACCGACGAGAACAGCGACCGGGTGGGCGAGTTCGCGATCGGCACCAACATCGCGGTCGAGGACGTGCGGGGCAACATCCTCCAGGACGAGAAGATCCCGGGCGTCCACATCGCCTTCGGCCACCCCTACGCCGAACACACCGGCCAGGACTGGGTCTCCACGACCCACATCGACTGCGTCGCGCCGCACGAGGTCACCGTCTGGATGGACGGCGAAGCGGTCATGCGCGACGGCCAGTTCCTGATCTGATGCTTCCGGACCTTCGGCGGGCCTACAACGAAGCCTTCACCGAGGAGCGCTACCTCGGCCTCCTGCGCGACCTGGAGGCCGAGTGCGGCTGCCCGATCGCGTTCCGGATCGCCGAGACCCCGCTCTTCCTCTCCGCGGAGATCACCCGGGAGCTTCAGAAAGCCGCCTGGGAGATCCTCGAAGCCGTCACCTCGGAGGACTACCTCCGCCATACTGGCCGTGCCGTCCCTGCCGGGTTGGCCGTCCCCGGCGAGGACGCACAGCCCGTCTTCCTCCAGATCGACTTCGCGCTCGCCCGGGAGGGGGAAGAGATCGTGCCGCGGCTGATCGAGCTGCAGGCGTTTCCCTCGCTCTACGGCTTCCAGTGGCAGCTCGACCAAGCCTTCCGGAAGAACTTCGACATCCCCGCAAACGTGAGCCCCTACTTCTCCGATCTCGACGAGACGACCTACGTCGACTGCCTGCGCAAGGTGATCGTGGGCGACTGCGATCCCGCGCAGGTGATCCTCCTGGAGGTCGATCCCGAGCACCAGAAGACCCGCTGCGACTTCACGGTCACCGAGCAGCTCCTGGGGATCGCCACGGTCGATCCCCGCGACGTGCGCGAGCAGGACGGCCGGCTCGTGCATGGAAAGGACATCCCGGTCCGCCGGATCTACAACCGGGTGATCTTCGACGAGCTGCAGAGGAAGGGGCTGACCTTCGACCATCTGTTCCGGCGCGACATCCGCGATCTCGGAGCCGAGTGGGTGGGGCATCCGAACTGGTATCTCCGGATCAGCAAGTTCTCCCTGCCCTTCCTCCACACCCCCTACGCCCCGGAAGCGCACTTCGTGAGCGAGCTGCCGGAGGTCCCCCCGGACCTGGAAAACTGGGTGCTCAAGCCGCTCTTCTCCTTCGCCGGTCTGGGCGTGGAGCTGGGCCCGAGCCCCGAGCGCCTGCGCGAGCTCGAGAACCCGGAGGACTGGCTCCTCCAGAGGAAGATCGAGTACGCCCCGGTGGTGGAGACCCTGGACGTGCCCGCCAAGGCCGAGGTTCGGATGATGTTCGTCTGGAAGGAAGGCCGCCCCCGCCTCGTCAACAACCTGGTGCGCATGAGCAAGGGGAAGATGATGGGCGTCGACTTCAACAAGAACAAGACGTGGGTGGGCGGGACGCTGGGCTACCACCCTTGAGCACCTCATTCCTTGCCTGCGAGGCACCGCCGCGTGCTCCCTGTGTGGAACCTTTGTCGCGATGAAGCCGCTCCTGCTCGCAATGAAGCGCCTGCTGCGCCCCCATGATAATCCACTCGAGCCTCCAACTGCGCCAACATCTGAAAGATGCATGGATGATCGCTCATTTTGTCTCCTGCTGTCGAGACCTGAGCACGAGTTGCGACAAACTCTCTGTCCGGCGAAACATCTCTGGCGCGCAATGCCTTTCTGGAGGACTTGTTGTCGCTTACTGTCACTCCGATGCCTTGAGCTTGCCGCGGGAAGACTCAAGAGGGTCATTCGGTCGGAGCAGCACCGAGCGATAGCGACAACGAATCGAGCCAATTCGAGGCCGGGCGGCTCAAGGAGGCATTCATGCGATTTGGTGCGACAACGGATCGAACAAGAAAGATATTGAGGGGTCGTTCACGGACATCTAGCCGGTAGGATTCGCGTTTGCTTCGCCCGAAGCGACGTTGTGTCGAGAAGATGCGGCAACAGGTGCTTCGATGGAGAGGGTGCGTTCCGAAGAGCGGATTCCGGCAGGCCAAAATGCATTCTGGAGTTCAGGTTGCGGCAACGGAGCTGCTTGCGCGATGTCAAGCGCGGCTGTTTGCGACAGCGGCGCCGCTTTCGCCGCGGCGCAGAGGCTCTCCTTCCGCGCGGGCTTCTCCGGCGCCCATCATGGCCCGGGGAGGATAGAATCCCGGCCGAGATGGCGACAGCCAAGTGGATCCGTGACCGCCGCGCCGCGGCCGGCCTCACCCAGGCGGAGCTTGGTCGCAAGGTGGGAGCGAGCCAGCCCCTGATCTCCCTCTGGGAACGGGGGACCTCCGAGCCTCCGCCCGATGTCCTGAAGAAGCTCCGGACCGTCCTGGAGGGCAAGCTGGCGAAGAAGAAAGACAAGGCCGCGAAGCGCGACGACCTCGAGCTGCACGTCAAGCTCTGGGCTGTGGCCGACCGCCTGCGGGACCCGCTGGCCCCCGCGGACTACAAGCACGTGGTGCTGGGCCTGATCTTCCTCAAGTACGTCTCGGACTCGTTCGAGGAGCTCCGGGCCCGGCTGGAGCGGGATCCCGAAACCGACGCCGAGGACCGCGACCACTACCTGGCCGAGAACGTCTTCTGGGTCCCCCCGGAGGCCCGCTGGTCCAACCTCCTGGCGCGCGCGAAGTCGCCCGGGATCGGCAAGGCCGTGGACGACGCCATGGTGGCCATCGAGCGGGAGAACCCCTCCCTGCGCGGCGTGCTCCCCAAGGAGTTCGGTCGTCCGTCCCTCGAGAGGGCCTACCTCGGCGAGCTGATCGACCTCGTCTCCACCATCGGGCTCGGCGACTCGGAGCCGACTCACCCGAGGGTCTTCGAGCACCTCCTGCGCACATTGCCGGCCGAAGGCAGGAGCGGCGGCGAGTTCTACACCCCCCACTGCCTGACCCGGCTCCTGGTGAAGATGCTCGAGCCTCTGCGAGGGCGCGTCTACGATCCCTGCATCGGGCTGGGCGGCATGCTCGTCCAGGTCCTCCACTTCGTCCTCGCCCATGGCGGACGCGCGGGGGACGTCGCGCTCTACGGCCAGGAATCCAACCTCGATGCCTGGCGCCTGGCGACGATGAGCCTAGCGGTTCAGGGCGTGGAGGCCGATCTCGGCCCCCAGAACGCCGATACCCTGCTCCGCGATCTCCACCCGGACCTCCGGGCCGACTTCGTCCTGGCCGATCCGCCCTTCAACGTGAAGTACGCGGGCGGCGAGCCCTTGCGGCAGGACGCCCGCTGGCGTTATGGCCTGCCGCCGACCGACAACGCCAACTACGCCTGGATTCAGCACTGCATCCATCACCTCTCGCCGACGGGCACGGCCTGTCTCCTCATGCCGCACGGCTCGATGTCCTCGAACCGGTCGAGCGAACTCGAGATCCGCCGGAGGATCGTCGAGGACGACCTGCTGGGCTGCATGGTCGCGCTTCCGGGCCACCTGCACCTCTTGACGAGCATTCCCGTGTGCCTCTGGTGTGTCGCCCGAAGCAAGGCCGGCGGCCCGCTCCGGGACCGGCGAGGGGAGGTCCTGTTCATCGACGCCAGCTCCCTCGGCGACCGGGTCGGACCGGGCCGGCGGGAGCTGTCGGACGAGGATGTCGCCGCCATCGCCCGGACCTGGCGCGCCTGGCGCGGCGAATCGGGTGCCGGCCGATACGAGGACAAGCCGGGCTTCTGCCGGACGGTGAGGCTCCCGGAGATCGCCGCGGCAGGGTATGCCCTCCATCCGCAGAGGTTCGTCGACCGGTCGGACCTGATCGTGCCGGAGCCTGTCGCGCAGGTCGATCCGACCTACCTCGAGCTTCTCGAAGACCTGAAGGGCCGCATTCAGGCCGCCCAGCTTCGCGCCATGCTGGCCGTGAACCGGGAGATGATCCTCCTGTACTGGCAGGTCGGGCGCCAGATCCTGGACAGCCAGGGGAAGGAGGGCTGGGGGGCCAGGGTGATCGAGCGGCTGGCCGACGATCTCCAGGGCGCCTTCCCCGCGGTGGAAGGGTTCTCCGCGCGGAACCTCAAGTACATGCGAGCCTTCGCGTCGGCCTGGCCGGACGAGAGCCTGGTGCAGGACGTCCTCGCCCGGATCACGTGGTCGCACAACATCACCATCCTGGAGAAGGTCAAGGCCCCGGCCGAGCGCGAGTTCTACGCCCGCCAGTGCATCGCCTACGGCTGGTCCCGGAACATCCTGGTCCACCACGTCGAATCGGAGCTCTACTCGCGCCGGGGCAAGGCGCTGACGAACTTCGACAAGACCCTGCTGCAGCCCCAGTCCGATCTCGCGAGCGAGGCGCTCAAGGACCCGTACGTCTTCGACTTCCTCAGCCTGGGGCCGGAGGTCCGCGAGAGAGAGCTGGAGCAGGCCCTCCTCGTCCACGTCCGCGACTTCCTCCTCGAGATGGGAGCGGGCTTCGCGCTGGTCGGCAGCCAGTTCCATCTCCAGGTCGGCGACCGGGATTTCTACCTGGACCTCCTCTTCTATCACCTGCGCCTCCGGTGCTACGTCGTCGTCGACCTGAAGGTCGGAGACTTCCTCCCCGAGCATGCCGGCAAGATGAACTTCTATCTGTCCGCCGTGGACGACCTGCTGCGCCACCCCGACGACAAGGACAGCATCGGTCTGATCCTCTGCAAGACCCAGGACCGCCTGGTCGCCCGCTATTCTCTGCACGGGGTCCAGAGGCCGATCGGCGTGGCCACCTACCGGCTCATGCCGGAATCCTTCAAGGAAGAGCTGCCCAGCCCAGAGGCCCTGGAAGGCCTGCTGGAGGAGATCGAGGATCAGCCGCGATGAAGACCGCCAAGTGGATCCGGGACCGCCGCGCCGCCGAGCCTTCCCCCGAGCTCCTGAGCAAGCTCCAATCCGCGCTGCAATATAAACAGCATGCTCCGCAAGTCCTTACGCCTCAACAAGATATAATTGTGCAAGAGCGTCTGCACAATTTGGCGGCGGCTCCACCGAAGGCCATGACGTGACTCAGTTCCTCACCGAGGCCGACGTCGAGCGGTCTCTCCTCGAAACGTTCCGCGACCTGGGCTATGAGACTGCCTCGGGTCCGGAGATCTCTCCGGGAGGCGAGCGGCCGGAGCGGGAGAGCTATGAGGAGGTGATCCTCGTGGATCGGCTGAGGTCCGCGCTCGCGCGGCTCAACCGCGACCTCCCCGCCGAGGCGATCGGCGAGGCCGTCCGCAAGCTCACCCGGGCCGAGAGCCCCAGCCTGGTCGAGAACAACCGCCGCTTCCACGGGATGCTGGTCGAGGGAGTGGACGTCGAGGTCCAGAAGCCCGGCCGCATCGCCTATGAGAAGGCCCGGCTGATCGACTTCGACGACCCGCGGCGCAACGACTGGCTGGTCGTCAGCCAGCTCACGATCGTGGAGAACCGGAAGAAGCGCCGGCTCGATGCCGTGGTCTTCGTCAACGGCCTCCCACTGGCCCTGTTCGAGATCAAGAGCCCGTCGGTCGAGACGGCCACGCTCGACAAGGGTTTCGAGCAGATCCGGACGTATAGAGGGGAGCTCCCGACCTTCTTCACGTTCAACGAGGTCCTGGTGGCCACGGATGGCATCGAGGCGCGGGCCGGGACGCTCACCGCCGACTGGGACCGCTTCATGCCCTGGCGGACCGTGGAGGGGAGGGACCTGGCGCCCAACAGCCTGCCGCAGCTCGACGTGCTCGTGGCGGGCATGTTCGACCGCCGCCGGCTGCTCGACCTGCTCCGCAGCTTCATCGTGTTCGAGGACGACGGCCGGGGCGGGTTCGCCAAGAAGATGGCCGCCTATCACCAGTACCATGCCGTGCTCAAGGCCGTGGAGCACACCCTGCGGGCCGTGGCGCCCCGGGGAGACCGGCGCATCGGCGTGGTCTGGCACACCCAGGGGAGCGGCAAGAGCCTGTCCATGGTGTTCTACGCCGGCCGGATCGTCCAGGAGAACACCATGGAGAACCCGACCCTGCTGCTGCTCACGGACCGGAACGATCTCGACGACCAGCTCTTCGGCACGTTCGCGGCCTGCCGCGAGTTGCTGCGGCAGACTCCGAAGCAGGCGGCCAACCGGGCCGAGCTGCGCGAGATGCTCGACGTGGCCGCCGGAGGCGTGATCTTCACCACCATCCAGAAGTTCCTCCCGGACCGGAAGGGGGACGCGCACCCGCGGCTCTCGGACCGGAGGAACGTCGTGGTCATCGCGGACGAGGCCCACCGCAGCCAGTACGAGATGGTGGAGGGCTTCGCGGCCCATCTGCGCAAGGCCCTGCCGCACGCGAGCTTCATCGGCTTCACCGGCACCCCGATCGAGATCGGCGACAAGAGCACGCAGGCGGTGTTCGGCGACTACATCGACGTCTACGACATCGAGCAGGCCCTGGAGGACAGGGCCACGGTCCGCATCTACTACGAGGCGCGGATGGCGAAGCTCGAGCTCGACGAGAACGAGCGCCCGCGGATCGATCCCGACTTCGAGGAGGTCACCGAGGCCGAGGAGCTGGAGGGCAAGGAGAAGCTCAAGAGCCGGTGGTCCCGGCTGGAGAGGCTGGTCGGCACCCCGAAGCGGCTCGCCCTCGTGGCCACGGACCTGGTGAAGCACTTCGAGGCGCGGGATGCGGGCCTCCGGGGCAAGGGGATGATCGTGGCCATGAGCCGGAAGATCTGCGTGGATCTTTACAACGCGATCGTCGAGCTCCGGCCGGAGTGGCACGATCCGGATGACAGGACGGGAGCGATCAAGGTGGTGATGACCGGCTCGGCCTCGGACCCGGCGGAGTGGCAGACCCACATCCGGCCCAAGTCGGGACGGGACCGGATCGCCCGCCGCTTCAAGGACCCGGACGATCCGCTCAAGCTGGTGATCGTGCGCGACATGTGGCTCACCGGCTTCGACGTGCCCTCCCTGCACACGATGTACGTGGACAAGCCCATGCGCGGGCACACGCTGATGCAGGCCATCGCCCGGGTGAACCGGGTGTTCCGGGACAAGCCCGGCGGCCTCGTGGTGGACTACCTGGGCCTCGCGGAGCAGCTCCGGCAGGCCGTGGCAAGCTACACCGCCAAGGACCGGGACAAGGTCAAGATCGACCTGGAGGATGCGGTGGCGGCTCTCCGGGAGTGGATCGGCGTCGTGCGCGGCATCGTCCACGGCTTCGACGTGGAGGCGGTGCTCGCCGGCCCGGCCTCGAAACGGCCGGCGGGCATCGCCGCGGCGATCGATTTCGTGAGCGGTACGCCGGAGCTGAAGTCGCGCTACCTGCAAAACGTGGCCGAGCTTTCCAAGGCGTTCGCCCTGGCCGGCGCCTCGGACGAGGCCGCCGGGCTGCGCGACGAGGTGGCCTTCTACCAGGCGGTGCGGGCCTCGATCCTCAAGCGGACGCAATGGGAAGGGAGGCGGCGCTCGCCCCAGGAGATGGACGCCGCCATCCGCCAGATCGTCTCCCGGGCGGTGATCTCGGACGAGGTGGTGGACGTGTTCACCGCCGCGGGGCTCCAGAAGCCGGAGATCTCGATCCTTTCGGATGACTTCCTCGAAGAGGTCCGGTCCCTCCCCTATCGCAACCTGGCGGTCGAGCTCCTGGAGCGGCTGCTCTCCGGCGAAGTCGAGCGCCAGGAGAAGAAAAACCTTTTCCAGGCCCGCTCCTTCGCGGCCATGCTGGAGGAGGCGATCCGCCGCTATCAGAACCGCTCGATCGAAACCGCCCAGATGATCGGCGTGCTGATCGACATGGCGAAGGACTTCCGCGAGCAGGGCAAGAGGGGGGAGGCGCTCGGCCTCTCCGAGGAGGAGGTGGCCTTCTACGACGCCCTGATGGTCAACGAGAGCGCCGTGGCGGTGCTCGGGGACGAGGTCTTGAAAGCCATCGCCCGCGAGCTGACCCGGATCGTGCGCAAGAACGCCACGATCGACTGGAGCCAGCGCGAGAGCGCCCGCGCCCGCCTGCGCCTCCTGGTCAAGGGCCTCCTCAAGAAGCACGGCTATCCCCCGGACAAGCGGCAGGAGGCCACGGACAACGTGCTCGCCCAGGCGGAGAAGCTCGGCGACTTCTTCGTGGAGAGCGAGCCGGAGCCCGAGCCGCGGCCCGAGCGGCCGTTCCGGATCGTCCCGCCGGAGGAGGTCAGGCCCTTCGAGAACGCCGTGCCGGTCTACGAGCTGAAGGCGGCGGCGGGCGGCTTCAGCGAGGAGCAGCAGGCCGATCCCGGGCGCTTCGAATGGGCCGAGCTGCCGGACTACTACCGTCCGCGGCCCGGCATGTTCGTGGCGCAGGTGGTGGGGGAGTCGATGAACCGGGTCGTCCCGAACGGCGGCTGGGCCCTCTTCCGCTCGAACCCGCAGGGGAGCCGCGAGGGGAAGGTGGTCCTGGTCCAGCACCGCGAGATCCAGGACGCGGAGACGGGCGGTCACTTCACCTTGAAGCG
>Ga0268265_10000667_pt1 | contig 34047 bp, 39 predicted proteins | sample KBSSwiS52_FD_190355 | JGI IMG/M metagenome (GOLD analysis project Ga0268265, IMG submission 190355) | Switchgrass rhizosphere microbial communities from Kellogg Biological Station, Michigan, USA - KBS Switchgrass S5-2 (SPAdes) (version 2) | ecosystem: Host-associated > Plants > Roots >...
GAACAGGCAGCTGCCGCCTTCGTCGGTCCAGGTGAACCACCAGGCGCCGCGCACGTTCCAGCGGACCCGGTTGGCGGAAAGCAGCTCGAACGATCTCGAGAGCTCGTTGGCCTGGCCGCCGAGGCCTCGCTCCCAGCGGGTCGGGCCGGCGCTCGAGCCCCAGCCGAGCTCGGTCACGTAGAGCGCCGCCCCGGCATCGGAATGGGAGTTCATGATCCGCCGCAGCCCGGTCAGCTGCCGCGCCATCCCGTCGGCGTTGGGAACGTAGGGGTGCAGCGCGACGCCGTCGAAATAGGGCTTGACGTTGCCGGCTTCGTAGATGCCCTGCAGGTAGGTGTCGGAGCCGACGTTCGGCGGGATCTGCAGCGGAGTGCCGAAGAAGCCGCCGATCAGCACCTGGGCGGCGGCGTCGACCCGGTGCAAGGTGCGGCCGGAGATCCGGATCAGCGTCGCGTATTCGGTCGGGTTCGGTTCGCGCGCCCAGGTGACGAGGTTCTCCTCGTTCCAGATCTCCCAGAAGCGGATCGGCAAGAACGGCAGTTTGGTGTGCTGGCTCCAGAAGGTGCCGAGCGGCCCGTAGCGTCGCGCCGCTTCGGCCAGGAACCGTGCCCAGGCGCGCTTCTGCCACCCGGTCCGCACCGGCAGCGCGATCGCTTCCGGCGCCACCCAGGGAGGCACGGACCAGACGAACGGCATCACCCGGATCCCCGCCTGCGCCGCCAGTTCGACCTCGGTGTCGAAGCCCGACCAGTTCGGCTTCGAGTAGGCCGGGTTCTTCGGCTGGATCCCGTTCCAATACATCGGCAGCCGAACGCTGTCGATCCCCGCTTCGGCCATCAGGTCGAAGTCCTTGGCGGTGGACGGATTCTGCGGTGAGATCCCGATGAAGCCCGGCGGCAGGTAGGCGTGCGCCGATGCCGGCACCACCGCCAGCGCCATGAACACGACCAGAACCGCGACTCTGCGCAACATTCCTCCAATCGGAGACCCCCGCCGGGGTCCAAAGTAGCGCCGCTAGGCGGACGGGCCATCCTCCCACGTCTGGCTTTGGGATAATCGTCCGTCTCGGGGCGTGGCGCAGCCTGGTAGCGCGCACCGTTCGGGTCGGTGAGGTCCCCGGTTCAAATCCGGGCGCCCCGATGAGCAGACCCTCACCACCGCCCGATGGGAGTTAGGCCAGTCCGGTTTCGAGCAGGGCGTCGGAGGCAAGCGTCTCCATCAGCGCCGCGTCGCCGCCGAACGCCTTTTCCCGCGCAGCTTTCCAGCTTTCGATCCGTTCGCTGCCGTACATGTACTCGAGTTTCGCCGGATCGATTCCCGAGTTCTTCGACCAGTGCATCGTGTAGCGGATGCCGGCCGCTTTGAAAGCCGCGTCGAGGCCCTGCTCGAACTCCGGGAAGCTGTCGTCGTTGATCTGGGCGAGCTCGAAGACCGCCGTCCGCGGCTGGTGCTGGGTGAAGCCGAGCGTTGCTCCCGAGGCACGGACCAGCCGCACCTGGCTGATCGACGGCAGCCGGGTCTCGCGGGCCACCTCGGAGACCAGGTCGATGGTCGCCGGGGCGTCCGCCATGGCGACGGCGAAGGCGCTCTCGGTATAGCCCTCCAGGTAGTAGATCGAGGAGGTGTAGAGCTGGCCCGGGGTGCCGCGGACCTGGTTCAGCAGCGCCCGCCGGCGGTACTCCTTGAAGGCGATCCCGGTGACGAAGCGCGCCGGCAGCAGGCGCAGCAGCCCGGCGACCTGACGCAGGAGGCTGTCGCCCGGGGCGTACCCGAGTTTGTCGCGGATGATCCAGCGCGGCTCCGGCGTCGGATGGCCCGGCTCGAACGGCACTTTCGGCGCGCTCGCCGCCATCGCCATCTTCTTGCGGCCATGAGGATCGAAGATGAACTCGTAGTGGTAGACGTCGGGCGGATCGGGTTTGGCGAACTCGAGCAGCTGCGCGCCGAGGTCTTCGTGGCTTATGTCCTCGATCGCGGCGAAGGCCAGCTGGTAGATCGGGGCCGTCTCGACCGCCATCGCGGCGATGATCCCGAACGTCCCGAAGCTGACCACCGCGGCGTTGAAGAGGTCGTCGTCGCGGACGAGCTCGGCGTCGATCCGTTGCGCAAACTCCCCGTTCAGCACCGGGTGAGACGCTCTCTCCAGCCACAGCGTCCGGCCGCTACCGGTGGCGAGGTGCAGCCCGACGACGAAGTCCGGCATCGCCCCGAAGTCCAGCTGCGAGCCATGGGTATTGCCGGAGACCGAGCCGGCGATCGTCTGCCCGTTGCCGATCCCGGCAGCCTTCAGCGCCCGCTTCGCGCCGACGTCCTGGGGGACGATCTCGAGGTAGGCGTTCAGCTCGGCGATCTGCATCCCGCACTGGGCGACGACGACGTTCGGCCGCTCGGCCGCCGGGTAGCGCTCGTCGAAGTAGGGATCGCCGACGTCGTAGCAGCCGTTCAGCAGCTTGGTGTTGACCAGCTTCCCGTCGGTGATGTTGATCTTCGACAGTCCCCAGCCCGAGCCGATCGCGAGCGCCCTCTGGCCGGCGTCGCGCGCCTGCTGAATCACCAGGTCGAGATCGTGTCCCGCCTGCCGGAACATCTCGAACCCGGTGAGGAGCTTGCCGTCGGGAGCGACGTTGTCGATGTCGACGATTTCGGCGACGGTCGTCTTATGCGTGACGTGAACCCCGTTCCACTCCTGCGGGCCCGGATCGTCGGTGTGGATCATCGCCTCAGTCCAGTCTGCCGGACTGCGGCACCGGCCGGCAACAGCGCCAGCTGATCTGCAGCGGCGCCCAGAGGCCGAGGGTCAGCACGGTGACGAGCATCTGCAGCTTCGAACGGCCGATCCGAATCTCCTCGATGCCGAGGCGCTGTCCGTTGCTAAGCCGGCAGTTGACGACCGGCAGGTCCTGTCGGATCAGCCCCCAGAGGAAGCTGTTGAGGTTGCGGGTCTTCCACTCCGTGCCCGGCATGTTCTGCGGCTGCGAGTCCGCAAGCCCAAGGTCCTGGTAGACGTGAAGCGTCGACGCCCGCCCCGGCATGGCGATGAACCTAACAGGGAAATTGCTTGTTTAGCGAGATTCTCTCTAGGGTCCTGCGGATGCCTGGAGCCACCTTCGCCGCCCATGAGGTCGACCTGCACGGCCACCACTCTGTCTATCGCGAGGCGGGCAGCGGGCCGAACCTGGTCCTGATCCACGGCATGATCAATTCCTCGCGGCACTGGGAGGGCGTGGCCGAGCGGCTGGCCGACTCCTACCGGGTGATCGCGCCAGATCTGATCGGGCACGGGGATTCGGCGACGCCCCGGGGCGACTACTCGCTGGGGGCGCACGCGGCGAGCATCCGCGACCTGCTGGCGACGATCGGCGTCGAGCAGGCGACGATCGTCGGCCACTCGCTCGGCGGCGGCGTCGCGATGCAGTTCTTCTACCAGTTCCCCCAGCGAACGGAGCGGCTTGGCCTGATCTCCAGCGGCGGCCTCGGCGACGACGTAAGCCCGCTGCTGCGGGCCGCGGCGCTGCCTGGCTCGGGAGCGCTCCTGCGGCTGGCGTCGAGCCCGCGCCTGGTCGAGCGGCTGAACGGGGCCGGGGTCCGGCTGCGCGAGCGCGGCAACCGCAAGGGCGTCTATCTCGAGGCGGTGGCGCGGGCGCTGCGACCGCTCGAGGACGAGGGCTCGCGGCGCGCCTTCGTGCAGACCCTGCGCGCGGTAATCGACGCCCACGGCCAGCGGGTCAGCGCCCGCGATCGCCTCTACCTGCTGGGTGAGATGCCGACCCTGATCGCTTGGGGCGAGCGCGACCGCACGATCCCGCTCGAGCACGGCCGCGAGGCCGCCGCGGCGATCCCCAACTGCCGCTTCGAGGTCCTCCCCCGCGCCGCCCACTTCCCCAACCTTGAAGATCCCGAGGGCCTCGCCGCCGTTCTCGGCGACTGGCTCGCCACCACCGAGCCCTTCCGCATCGACGACGCCGACTGGGGCGCTGCGCTCGCCGGCCGGAGTCGGGCTAGCGCGCCGTAGAGGCGCTGAGCAGCGCCGCCACCGCGGTGGCCGCGGCGGCGAGGAGCAGGGCCGGCGGCAGGCTTGAGTCGGCCAGCAACGCGCCGGCGACAGCACCGATGAGGATCGCGAGCAGGCCGGCGCTGCGCTCGCGCAGGTCGGCCGAGCCGGCGGCGGCGAGCGCGGTCCCCGGCGTCGCCGTGGTCAGGGTCAGGTTGAGGACGGTGGTTGCGAGGTTGGGGCCGGCGGCGCCGCGGACGAGGGTGTTGCGAAGGCCCATCGTCAGCGAGAGGAGGGCGATCAGGCAGTAGGCGGAGGCGTGGCCCGGGTCGACGTCGAGGACGGCGGCGAGGATCGCCGCCAGGACCAGTAGGCAGGCCTCGAGGCCGAGCCAATTCGGCAACGAGGCCGCCCCGGCACCGGGCCGGGCGCCACTTCGCTGCACGACCAGCGCAGCCACGATGCCGCCGGCCAGGAAGGCGGCGAGCCCGACCAGCGGCGCGACGAACGGCGCCCCATCGACACCGGCGATGCCGAGGCCGAGGAAGATCACGTTGCCGGTCTGCATCGCGGCGAAGACCTGGCCCAGGGCGAGGAAGCTGGCAGCGTCGATCACGCCGGTGGCGAAGGTGAGCACCAGCAGCGGGCGGGTCGGGAGATCGTGCCGCACGGCGCCATCATCGCCAGTGCCGCCGACGCTCCCGCGGCGGAAACGGAGCGGGGGCTTTTCCCCCAGCCGCTCCCAGATGGACCCTCGGGGGTGTATCGGCGCCGCTAGGTTGCCGGAGTCCACGCGCTCGCCAGAGAGGGGAACCAGTGTCCGTTCAAGCAGTCTCGATCCGCCGCGCGCTCGCGCTCCTCACCGCGATCGTCCTCGCCGCCGCGTTCGTCCTCGCCCTACTGATGGGCCGGGCCGAGGGCAAGCCCGCCGCGAAATGTGCCCCCAGCGCCGAGCAGGCCGGCTGCAAGCTCCCGGTCGGCGCCTCCTTCCGCGCCGAGCCCAAAACCGGCAGCGCCACGGGCTACGTCACCGTCCAGGTCACCAGCCGCGGCATCAGCGTCGGCGTCAATGCCTACATCGACTGCAAGCGCTTCGACCCGAGCAACGGCAATCAGTCCGGCACCTACGACAGCTACTCAGGCAACCAGCGTCCGCAGGTCGGCAAGACCTACGAGATCAAGGACAGCGCCACGGAGCGCGACGAAGAAGGCATCCCCTCCACCACGGACGCCGAACTGACCCTCGTCTTCAAGAGCGCCAAGCAGGTCGTGGTCACGCTCCACCAGGTCTCGAGCGTCGATGGCAAGCTCTCCTGCGACGGCTCGAAGACCTGGACGCTGAAGCGGCAGTAGCGCGCGGGTCTATTCGACCTGCTTGATCGCCGCTTCGATTTCCGCCAACGAGGGGCTGTCCTGCAGCGTTTCGGTGCCGTTCGGGCCGCTGACGATCAGGGCCTGGCCGACGCGGATGCCGAGGTCCTGGCCGAGTTCCTCGTAGCCTTCGAGCCGCTTCTTGATCGGGCCCCCGGACTGGCCCTTTTCGAGGTCTTCCTTCCATTCCGGGAAGTTGAGTTCCTCGACGCTGCCGGCGACCGTTTCGAGGAAGGTCTGGTCGACGCCGAACTTCTCGGCTTCATCCTGGTTGCGGAAGAAGAGATAGGTGTACTGCCAGCCGTAGCCCTGTTCGGCCGCCGCCTCGGCGCCGTAGAAGCCTTCCTCCTCTGGGCTTTCGGCGTTCGAGTAGTGACGCCAGTCGAGCTGGACATCGCCGGGCCGGGCGTAGTCTTCGACCAGCGCCGGGATCGTCGAGAGGTAGGCCTCCTGGCAGCTCGAGCACTGCAGGTCGTTGAAGACCTGGATCGTGACCGGCGCGTCGGAGGAGCCGACCCGGTCGCCTTCCTGGGGAACGCCGCCGAAGACCCGCTGGGCGTCTTCGATCCCGGCGATGTGAATGACGTCGTTGTTCGGCTTCTGGGTCGAGTAGTTGACCACGAAGTAGCCGAAGGCGATCGCCCCGAGGGCAAGCACGGCGACGATCCAGAGGCGGCCGCGGCGCGGCATCGTCCTGACTGCGACTTCGCTCATCTCCTCCATTATCGCGAGCGAGCCGTGCCGGCAGCTCGCCGGCTCCCCGCTCCCGGGCCGCGCCGAGCACGCCGCAACTTGCGAAAGTTTCGATTGACACGTCCGCGGCAAGGGATAAACATGGGTCTACCGATTTTCAACTACGTGGAGGCAGTCCATGGCCAATCACCTGACGCCCACCGAGCTTGCCGACCAGCTCAAGATGCAACGGCAGGAGGTGATCGGGAAATGCGTGGAAATGGGCGTCCCGATCTTCCACGGCCGTATCGACCGCACCCTCTTCGAGATGTCGCTGCGGAGCTTCAGGGCGCAGGGCTCACTGCAACCGAGCACGGGAGTCCGGCACTAATCTAGACTCCCCCCAAATGGAGGGGAGGGGTACCCACTCAAAGACGCTGGCAGACCTGTTGCCGCTGGCCGCCGCGGCCTACGGCGACGCCCCCGCCGTCCGTTACAAGGAGGGCAACCGCTGGATTGACCGCAGCTTCAGCGAGGTGCGGGAGATCGTCCGGCCGCTCGCCCTCGGCCTCACCGAGCTCGGCGTCGAGAAAGGCGACCGCGTCTCGATCCTCGGCAATACCCGCCCCGAGTGGACCTACTGGGACTTCGCGGCGCTCTCGATCGGCGCCACCGTCGTCCCGATCTACCAGACCAACTCCCCCGAGGAGTGCGGCTACGTGCTCGAGGACTCCGACGCCAAGGTGGTCGTCGTCGAGAACGAGGAGCAGCTGGCGAAGGTACGCGAGGTCCGCGGCCGCCTGCCGGCGCTCGAGCACGTGCTGATGATGACCGGCGAGGCCGAGGACGCGTTCTCGGCCGCCGCGATCTCCGAGAAAGGCGCCGCGGTCGACCAGGCCCGTTGGCAGGAGCGCTACGAGGCGGTGACGCCGGCCGACATCTGCACCTTCATCTACACCTCGGGCACCACCGGGCCGCCGAAGGGCTGCATCATCAGCCACGGCAACTACCGGGCGATGCTCGACATGGTCAACGGGGTCAACGTGATCGAACACGAAGACCTCACCTACCTCTACCTGCCCCTCGCCCACTCCTTCGCGCTGCTGATCCAGCTCGGCAGCTTCGACCTGGGCACCACGATCGCCTACTGGGAGGGCGACCCGCAGAAGATCCTGCCGAATCTGGCCGAACTGAAACCGACCTACTTCCCCTCGGTGCCGCGGATCTTCGAGAAGATCTACACCGCGGCGACCAACGGCATGGAGAAAGCGGGCGGCGTCAAAAAAGCGATCTTCGACTGGTCGCTCAAAGTCGGCGCCAAGATGCGCGAGACCGAACGGAGCGGCCGCTCACCCGGCTTCCTGCTGCAACAGCAGTACAAGTTCGCCGACAAGCAGGTACTGTCGAAAATACGCAACCTGTTCGGCGGTCAGCTGCGCCTCGCCGTCTCCGGCGCCGCCCCGATCAACCCGGAGATCCTGCGCTTCTTCGACTCGGCCGGGGTCCTGGTGGTCGAGGGCTGGGGGATGACCGAGACCTCGACCGCGGCGACCGTCGCCACCCCCGAGGATTTCAAGATCGGGACGATCGGCAAGCCCTTCCCCGGCTGCGAGGTGAAGATCGGCGACGATGGCGAGATCCTCGTCAAGGGCGCCAACGTCTTCCAGGGCTACCACAAGAACCCGGAGGCGACGGCCGAGACGATCGTCGACGGCTGGCTCCACACCGGCGACATCGGCGAGATCGACTCCGAGGGCTTCATCAAGATCACCGGGCGCAAAAAGGACATCATCATCACCGCTGGGGGCAAGAACATCACCCCCGCCAACCTCGAGGCCGAAATCAAGCAGCATCCGCTGGTCTCCCAATGCGTCGTCGTCGGCGACCGCCGCCCCTACCTGGTCGCGCTGGTCACCCTCGACCCCGAAGAGGCCTCGGCGTACGCCAAAGAGCAGAACCTTCCCGACGACCCCGTCGCGCTCGCCTCGAACCCCGACGTCAAGGCCTCGATCGAAGCGCACGTCGAGGAGATCAACAAGAAATTCGCGCGAGTCGAGCAGGTGAAGAAGATCTCGATCTTGCCGCGTGATCTGACCCAGGAATCGGGGGAGTTGACTCCGACGCTGAAGGTGAAGCGGGCGGTGGTGGCGCAGAAGCATGAGGATGCGATCGAGGAGTTGTACGCGGCGTAGTCCTCGGGGTTGGACGTGCGAATTCGAAGAGGGGATCGGGGGACCCAAGCCTTTTTTGGAAGCTTCGGGTCGTTGCGGCGATTAGAAATCTTGGCGCTCTGCCCGTGTACCGGAAGCTAAGACCAACGGGGGTGGTCCCAACCGTCTGTACTTTGGGCGGGCGAGTGTCGGTAGGACCCCCGAACGTTTTGCGGCTGAGGCCCGGCGCTCCTGCATGGCGCCAGCCGAATGCGCTACACGCCGACAGGCCGAGTGAGGGGGTCCTGCCGGCGATCGCCCGCCCCACCGCCAGCCGTTGGTCCCTACCTAAGAAGCCTCGCCACTCTGCCTCAGCAGGACCGAGGTGGTCTGCTCCAAGACCCGGCGCCAGGCGGAGGTCTGCTCGGGCTCTTCCTCGCTTGCCCGCTCCACCACCCGCCGCACGCGGCGCTCCGAGATCTCCAACCCGTGCCGCTCGGCAATCGCGGCGTACTTTTCGTAGTCCTTCGCCAGCGTCGCCGTCACCGATTCGAACCCGTGCCGCGCGATCTGCAGCCGTCGGGAGTAATCCATGATCGGCGTCCCGAACATCAGCTCGTCGGTCGGGTCGGGCTCGAGCAGGATGATGTCGACCCCGGGGTACTTCTCCTGCCACTGTTCGACCGCCTGGTGGAGGCGGTCGTGGGCGATCAAGCGGAAGGTCTGGTTGGCGATCGCCGGCATGCCCATGTCGGAGACGCGGCGGACGCGGGTGCCGAAGACAGTCGGGATCGTCCGCTCGAAGTCGTTGACGTAGGGGACCAGGGGGTTGACGACGATGATGAACTTGGCGCCCTTCTCGACCGCAATGTCGACATTGGTGGTCGAGCGGATGCCGCCATCGACCAGCTGCCGCCCTTTCAGGTCGACCGGCTTGTAGACGATCGGCAGCGTGGTCGAGCACTGGACCGCCTTGGAGATCGGCACGTCCTGCCAGCCCGGCTCGCCGAAGACGATCCGCTCGGTGGTGTCGAGGTCGGTCGCGGTCAGGTAGAGCTCGGCGTCGAGCAGGCGGAAGTCGTTGGAGCGGCCGCCGTCGCTGAGGACGCCGGCGATGTAGTCGTCGATGCCGTCGCCGGAGTAGAGGCCGGAGGGCAGCGCCTCGGCAAGGCCGACCCCGACGTCGATCGCCGAGACCTCGCCGAAGCGGGCCAGCGAGCGGACCAGCTCGACCGTGCGCAGCGGCAGCTGCACCGCCTTGGAGACGAAGCCGAGGTAGTTCGGCTTCAGGACCTTGTCGAGGTCGAGGTCCTCGAGCTCGGAGGGGACGCGCTCGTTCAGCACCTGCATCATTTCGTCGGGGGTGACGCCGTTGGCCAGCATCGAGGCGACGAAGGAGCCGGCGCTGGTGCCGACGTAGACGTCGAAGTCGTTGACGGTGCTGTTGACGGCGAGCAGGTCGAGTGCCCGCAGCGCGCCGATCTCGTAGACGCCGCCGGTGAAGCCGCCGCCGCCCAGCACCAGCGCGGTCTTCGAGGGCCTTTTGCGCCTGCCGCCCCGCCGCCGCGGCTTCGACTCGATGTCGACGACTTTGCCCATCGTTTATCAAGTATCCCAGGGGGATCGGCCGGGGACGCGGGTGGCGACTAGAACGTCAGTTGAATTGGGTAACCGGCGCAGCCGCTACCTTGCGGCGCTCGCGTGTTGGAACTGAGGATGAGACGAGGCCCGATCGCGCTCGCCGCAGTCCTCGGCCTGGCGCTGCTGCTGAGCGTCCTGCTCGCCGGTCCGGCGCGGGCCGCCAACGCCTGCGCCCAGATGAAGGCCTACCTCGCCCAGGGGACGGGATCCGGCGGCGGCCTGCTCGTCGTCGACACCGAAAGCGGCGAAACCGTCTGCGCCAGCGCCGCCACCACGCCGCGCCCGCTGGCCTCGAACATGAAGCTGTTCACGACCGCGACGGCGCTGGCCAAAATCGGCCCGGAAGCGAAGATCCCGACCAAGGTCTTCGCCAGCGGCCAGATCACCGCCGACGGGGTCCTCCACGGCAACCTCTACCTGCAGGGCGGCGGCGACCCGGCGCTCGGCACCCCCGGCTTCTACAACGGCTACCTGGCCGGGCTCGGCACCAACCTCTTCGCCCTCACCCCGCAGATCACGGCGGCGGGGATCACCTCGGTGACCGGCCGCCTCTACGCCGACGCCTCGATCTTCGACGCGCTGAAAGGGGTCAGGGACTCCGGCTACGCGACCAGCCCCTACATCGGCCCGCTCTCCGGCCTCGCCTTCAACTCGGGCTTCGCCGGCCAGACCAGCAGCAGCGGCTTCGCCGCCGACCCGGCGAAGCTGGCCGCCGCGAAGCTGGTCCGCAACCTGCGGGCGGCCGGCGTCGAAGTGCCGACCCAGATCGCGCTCGGAACGACCCCGGTCGATGCCGACCGCGTCGCGATCGTCCAGTCGCCGCCCCTGACGACCATCGTCAACACCACCGACGTCTACTCCGACAACTTCTTCGCCGAGATGCTGATCAAGCTGCTCGGCGCGCGCTTCGGTGACGCCGGCACCACCGCGGCCGGCGCCGCCGTGGTCGCCGCCTTTGCCCGCTCGCTCGGCTCCGGCGTCCACGCCGTCGACGGCTCCGGCCTGACCCGCTCGAACCGCGCCTCGCCGCAGCAGGTCGTCGACCTGCTGCTGGGGATGCGCGAGCAGCCGGCCGGCGACGAATTCATCCAGGACCTGGCGCTGAGCGGCAGGGAGGGGACGGTCGACGACCGCATGCGCGGCACCGCCTACGGCCGCTGCCGGGTCAAGACCGGGACCCTGACCGGGGTCAGCAACCTCTCCGGCTACTGCTTCAACACCAGCGGCCGGGTGATGGCCTTCTCGATCCTGATGGGCACCGTCCCCAGCACCACCCAGGCGCACATCGACCAGGACCGGATCGCCAACCTCGTCGCCAGCTATTGAGTCTGCGTTCCTTCCCGGATAGCGGGAACTTCGGCAGACTCGGCTACGCGACCAGCGCCTTGAGGCCCTCTTCGTCGAGGATCTCGGTCTCGAATTTCTCGGCTTTGGCGAGCTTCGAGCCGGGGTTGTCGCCGGCGATCAGGTAGTCGGTTTTTTTCGAGACCGAGTTGGTGACCTTGCCGCCGGCCGCTTTCACCAGCGATGCGGCTTCCTCGCGGGTCAGCTCCGGCAAGGTGCCGGTGAGGACGACCGTCTTGCCTTCCAGCGGGCCGCCGCTGGCGCGCCGTTCGGAGGCGTCGGCCTCGAGCTTCAACCCTTTCCCCTTGAGCCGCTCGACCAGCGCCCAGGTCGGGTCGTCGGCGAGGTTCTCGGCGATCTGCTCGGCCATGATCGGGCCGACGCCCTCGACCTCCTCGATCTGCTCGGGGTCGGCCTCGTGGAGGGCGTCGATCGAGCCGAAGTGGTCGGCCAGCGCCTCTGCCGTGACGTAGCCGACGCCGGGCAGTCCGAGCGCGTAAAGAACGCGTTTGAAGGGGCGCTGGCGCGAGGCGTCGATCGCGGCGACGAGGTTGTGGGCCGAGGTCTCGCCGAAGCGGTCGAGCGCGACCAGCTGCTCCTCGGTGATGTCGTAGATGTCGGCGACGTCGGCGATCACGCCTTTCTCGAGGAAGACGTAGGCCTGCTTTTCCCCCAGCCCGTCGATGTCCATCGCGCCCTTGGAGACGAAGTGTTTGACGTGCTGGAAGGACTGGCCGGGGCAGCCGGTCCGGTTCGGGCAGATCGTGAAGACGCCGTCGCGCTTTTCGGTCGGCGTCTTACAGGCCGGGCAGCGGGCCGGCGGTTTCGGTTTGCGGGCCCGGGGATTGGAGCGCGGCAGTTTCGGCGAGACCACCTGGGGGATCACGTCGCCGGCCCGCATCACCACCACCTCGTCGCCCTCGCGGACGTCCTTGCGGGCCAGGTCCTCCTCGTTGTGCAGCGTCGCGGTGGAGACGGTGACGCCGCCGACGTGGACCGGCTCGAGCATCGCGAAGGGGACGAGATGGCCCGTTCGGCCGACGTTCCAGACGACCTTCTTCATCCGCGTCGTCGCCGTCGTCGGCGGGAACTTCCAAGCGATCGCCCAGCGCGGCTCGCGGCCGACCACGCCGAGCTCACGCCAGAGCGCCCGCTCGTCGACCTTGACGACGACGCCGTCGATCTCGTAGTCGAGCGAGTCGCGCCGCTCCTCCCACCAGTGGCAGCGCTTGACGACCCCCTCCACCCCCTGGTGGTGCTCGGTGTCGGGGTTGACCTTGAAGCCGCGGTCGCGCATCCATTCGACCTCGTCCATGTGGGTCGCGAGGTCGAGGCCGCGGACGGCGCCGATCCCGTAGACCCAGGTCGAGAGTGGCCGTTCGGCGGCGAGGTTGGGGTCGAGCTGGCGGATCGAGCCGGCGGCCGAGTTCCGCGGGTTGGCGAAGGTCGGTTCGCCGGCCTCGGCGCGACGCTCGTTCAGCGCTCTGAAGGCGGCGATCGGCAGGTAGGCCTCGCCACGGACTTCGATCAGCTCGGGTGCGTCCTTGATCCGCAGCGGCACCGAGCCGATCGTCTTTAGGTTCTGGGTCACGTCCTCGCCGATCCGCCCGTCGCCGCGGGTGGCGCCGCGGACCAGCACCCCGTCCTCGTAGGTGAGGGTGATCGCCAGGCCGTCGATCTTCGGCTCGGTCGTGTAGCTGAACTGCGAGGCGGTGATGTCGAGGCGTTTGAGGTAGTTGGCGAGCCGGTTCTCCCAACCGCGCAGCTCCTCCTCGTTGCGGGCATTGCCGAGCGAGAGCATCGCCTCGTGGTGCTCGACCTGTTCGAATTTGTCGAGCGGGGCGGCGCCGACCCGCTGGGTCGGCGAGTCGGGCGTGCGCAGCTCGGGGTGCTCGGCCTCGATCTCGCGCAGCTCGTTGATCAGCGCGTCGTAGACGTCATCGCCGACCTCCGGTTCGTCGAGCACGTAGTAGAGGTGGTTGTGGCGGTCGAGCTCCTTGCGGAGCTCCGCCGCGCGCTGATCGGCCGACTCCGCCGCGTTCACGCCGCCGGGGTGCCCGCGTCCAGCATCCGCTCGAAGCCCCAACCCTTGAGGGTTTCGATGCCGTCGTGATCGGTGAGGTCGAAGTGAATCGGGGTAACCGCGATCCGCCCCTCGGCGACCGCGTTCAGGTCGGTCCCCTCACCCTTCTCGAAGCTCGGCGTCCAGCCGTAGATCTCGTAGCGCCGCCGGCCCTCGTCGGACTCCTCGAGCAGCTTCAGCTGATCGTTGTAGATCCGTTTGCCGAGCCGCGTCACCTCGACGCCCTCCGGCTCGCCGGCCGGCACGTTGACATTGATCAGGGTCGCCTCGGGCATCGGCTCGTCGCGCAGGCGCTCGGCCAAGCGTCGAGTGAAGGCGGCGGCGAAGGTGAAGTCGTACTCCTCGCCGCCGTAGCCCATGCCGCGATCGATCCGCTGCTGCGAGAGAGCGACTGCCGGGATCCCGAGCACGATCCCCTCGAAGGCGGCGGCGACGGTGCCCGAGTAGGTGATGTCGTCGCCGAGGTTGGCGCCGTGGTTGATCCCCGAGACGATCAGGTCCGGGCGGCCGCCGAGCAGCCCGAGCTCGGCGAAGCGGACGCAGTCGACCGGCGTGCCGCTGGTCGCGAAGCCGCTGTGGCCGTCGTCGAACTGGATCTCCTGCACCTCGAGCGGGGTGCGAGTGGTGATGCTGCGCGCGGTGGCGCTGCGGTTCGAGTCCGGCGCGATGACGTCGACCGTGACCCCGTCGATCTCGCGTAGGGAGCGGCGGGCGGCCTGCAGTCCCGGCGCCGAGATGCCGTCGTCGTTGGTGAGGAGGATGCGCACCAGTCCGATTCTAGGTGCCGGGTCCGGTGGCGTATGTAGCGATACTGCGGCCGTGCCGACGATCCGGCTCGACATCGAATACGACGGCTCCGGCTTCCGCGGCTGGGCGCGGCAGCCCGGGCTGCGCACCGTCCAGGGCGAGCTGGAGGCGGCGCTGGCGGTGGCGCTGCGGGCACCGGTCGCGCTCACCGTCGCCGGCCGCACCGACACCGGCGTCCACGCCCTCGGCCAGGTGGCGAGCTTCGAGGCCCCCGGCGAGGTCCCCGGCGACCTGCGACGCAGCCTCAACGCGCTCTGCCCCGACGACCTCACGGTGAGCGCGGTGAGCGAGGCGGCGGCCGGCTTCGATGCCCGCCGTGACGCCACCTCGCGCAGCTACCGCTACCGGCTGCTGGCGCGGCGGGCGCCGAGCCCGTTCGAGCGGGGCCGGGCGCTCTGGTGGCCGCACCGGGTCGACCGCGGGGCGCTCGACGCCTGCGCTGCGGCGATCGTCGGCCAGCACGACTTCACCGCCTTCACCCCCACCCAAACCGACCACGTCCACTTCCACCGCAAAATCTTCTCCGCCTGCTGGCGTGAGGAGCCGGGCGACGTCCTCGCCTTCCGGGTCAGCGCCGACGCCTTCATGCGCAACATGGTCCGGGCGCTGGTCGGGACGATGCTCGAGGTCTCCTCCGGCCGCCGTGACGTTGCGGGCTTCGCGGCGCTGCTGGCCGGCGCCCCCCGCAGCGCGGCCGGCGACACCGCCCCGCCCCACGGCCTCTACCTGGAGTCGGTCGGCTACGACTAGCGACTGCGGACGATGCGGCCGTCTGGCACGATTTCGGCAGATGGCCAGCGCCCTCGCCACCGAGCAGCACCTGCGCGACCTGGCGCTGCTGCGCAGGGTCCGCGACCGGATCGACCGCGAGTACGCCCAGCCGCTCGACGTCGAGGCGCTCGCCCGCGGCGCCCATATGTCGGCCGGGCATCTCAGTCGCCAGTTCAAGCTCGCCTACGGCGAGTCGCCCTACAGCTACCTGATGACCCGCCGCATCGAGCGGGCGATGGCGCTGCTGCGGCGCGGCGATCTCAGCGTCACCGAGGTCTGCTTCGAGGTCGGCTGCTCCTCGCTCGGCACCTTCAGCACCCGCTTCAGCGAGCTGGTCGGGATGCCCCCGAGCGCCTACCGCCAGCGGGCGGCGGATGAGGCGGCCGGCATGCCGGCCTGCGTCGCCAAGCAGGTGACGAGACCGATCAGGAATCGAGAAGCCCCGCTGCCGAGCCGCGTCTAAGGTGGCCGCCATGGACATCTCAATTCACAGCACGATGCTGCCCCACAACGACCCCGAGGCCACCATGGCCTTCTACCGCGACACGATGGAGTTCGAGATCCGCAACGACGTCGAGTACGGCGGCATGCACTGGATCACCGTCGGCCCGCCGAACCAGCCAGGGACCTCGATCGTCCTCTACCCACCCGAAGCAACCCCCGGCCTGACCGACGACGAGCAGCGGACGATCGCCGAGATGATGGCCAAGGGCACCTTCGCCAGCATCAACCTGGCGACGCCCGATGTCGACGGCACCTTCGAGCGACTACAGGCCGGCGACGCCGAGGTCGTGCAGGAGCCGACCGACCAGCCCTACGGCGTCCGCGACTGCGCCTTCCGCGACCCCGCCGGCAACCTGCTCCGGATCCAGCAGAGCTGAGCCGGCGCCGCTCGATGGAGGCTGCCGACAGCCACGACCTGATCCGCGTCCACGGAGCCCGCGAAAACAACCTCAAGGACATCAGCGTCGAGCTCCCGAAGCGACGGCTGACCGCCTTCACCGGCGTCTCCGGTTCGGGCAAGAGCTCGCTGGTCTTCGCGACGATCGCCGCCGAGTCGCAGCGACTGATCAACGAGACCTACAGCACCTTCGTCCAGGGCTTCATGCCGAACCTGGCGCGGCCCGAGGTCGACGTGCTGGAGGGGCTGACGACGGCGATCATCGTCGACCAGGAGCGGATGCGCTCTGACCCCCGCTCCACCGTCGGCACCGCGACCGACGCCAACGCGCTGCTGCGGATCCTCTTCAGCCGGCTCGGCAAACCCCACATCGGCTCGCCCAGCGCCTACTCGTTCAACGTCGCCTCGGTGCGCGGGAGCGGCGGGATCACGGTTGAGCGGGGCGCCAAAACCACGACCAAGAAGGCGACCTTCTCTCGAATCGGCGGCATGTGCCCGCACTGCGAGGGGCGGGGATCGGTCAGCGACTACGACCTCTCGGCGCTCTACGACGACAGCAAGTCGCTGAACGAAGGCGCCCTGACGATCCCGGGCTACAGCATGGAGGGCTGGTACGGCCGCATCTTCAGGGGCTGCGGCTTCTTCGACCCGGACAAGCCGGTCCGCAAGTTCAACAAGAGGGAGCGGCACGACCTCCTCTACAAAGAGCCGACCAAGATCAAGGTCGAGGGCATCAACCTCACCTACCAGGGGCTGATCCCGCAGATCGAGAAGTCGTTTCTCAGCAAGGACCGGGAAGCGATGCAGCCGCACATCCGGCGATTCGTCGATCGGGCGATCACCTTCACCATCTGTCCTGAGTGCGACGGCACCCGGCTGAGCGAGGCGGCCCGTTCCTCGAAGATCGGCAAGGTCAGCATCGCCGACGCCTGCGCGATGCAGATCTCCGACCTCGCCCAGTGGGTGCGCGGGATCGAGGAGCCCTCGGTGGCGCCGCTGCTGGAGGGGCTGCAGGCGAGCCTCGACTCGTTCGTCGAGATCGGCCTCGGCTACCTCTCGCTCGACCGGCGGGCGGGAACGCTCTCGGGCGGTGAGGCGCAGCGGACGAAGATGATCCGCCAGCTCGGCTCCTCGCTGACCGACGTCACCTACGTCTTCGACGAGCCGACGATCGGCCTCCACCCGCACGACATCGAGCGCATGAATGAGCTGCTGCTGCGGCTGCGCGACAAGGGCAACACGGTGCTCGTCGTCGAGCACAAGCCGGAGACGATCGCGATCGCCGACCACGTCGTCGACCTCGGTCCCGGCGCCGGGACCAGCGGCGGCGAGGTGGTGTTCGAGGGCACGGTCGCGGGGCTGCGCAAGGGCAAGACGCTGACCGGACGCCACCTCGACGACCGCGCCACGCTGAAGGAGACGGTGCGTACTTCCTCGCAGGCGCTCGAGGTCCGCGGCGCCGAGACCCACAACCTGCAGGACGTCGACCTCGATATCCCGCTCGGCGTGCTGGTCGTAGTGACCGGCGTCGCCGGCTCGGGCAAGAGCTCGCTGATCGACGGCTCGGTGGCCGGCCGCGACGGCGTCGTGGTGATCGACCAGGACGCGATCCGCGGCTCGCGCCGCAGCAACCCCGCCACCTACACCGGCCTGCTCGACCCGATCCGCAAAGCCTTTGCCAAAGCCAACGGCGTCAAGCCGGCGCTGTTCAGCGCCAACTCCGAGGGCGCCTGCCCCAACTGCAACGGCGCCGGCGTCGTCTACACCGAGCTGGCGGTGATGGCGACCGTCGCCTCGACCTGCGAGGAGTGCGAAGGCAAGCGCTACCAGGCCGAGGTGCTCGAGTACGAGCTCGGCGGCAAGGACATCAGCGAGGTGCTGGCGATGCCGGTCGCCGCGGCCGAGGAGTTCTTCGCCGACGGCGACGCCGAGCTGCCCGCCGCCCACAAGATCCTCGCCCGCCTCGACGACGTCGGCCTCGGCTACCTCAGCCTCGGCCAGCCGCTGACGACCCTCTCCGGTGGCGAGCGCCAGCGGCTCAAGCTGGCGACCCAGATGGCCGAGAAGGGCGACGTCTACGTCCTCGACGAGCCGACCACCGGCCTCCACCTCGCCGACGTCGAGCAGCTCCTCGGCCTCCTCGACCGCCTCGTCGACTCCGGCAAGTCGGTGATCGTGATCGAGCACCACCAGGCGGTGATGGCGCACGCGGACTGGATCATCGATCTCGGGCCGGGTGCGGGGCACGACGGGGGCAAGGTCGTGTTCGAGGGGACGCCGGCGGATCTGGTCGCGGGGCGGAAGACGCTGACGGGCGAACATCTCGCTGAGTACGTCGGGTCCTAGGGATCAGGGGTTTGGCGCGGGCGAACCCTGATCCCTAGCCCGAACCCGGGCCGGGCCTAGACCAGCTCGAGGTAGACCATCTCGGTCGAATCACTCCGCCGAGGGCCCAGCTTGACGATGCGGGTATAGCCGCCGGGCCGCGTGGTGTAGCGCGGCGCCACCTCGTCGAACAGCTTGTGGACGATGAACTTGTCGTTGTGCAGCGAGGCGAGGGCCTGGCGGCGGGCGTGGAGGTCGCCGCGCTTGGCCAGCGTGATCAGCTGCTCGACCTCGGGTTTGACCGCCTTCGCCTTGGCCTGCGAGGTTTCGATCCGCTCGTGCTCGATCAGCTGCTTCGAGAGGTTGGCCAGGAGCGCACTGCGATGCGCGGCGTCACGGCTCAGCTTGTTTCGCTTCTTGCGATGGCGCATCGGTTCGCTCCTGGCCGAGATCCTACGGTGCTTCTAGTCCTGCTGCAGATCGAGGCCGCGGGCGTGCAGGGTCTCGATCACTTCCTCGATCGACTTCGAACCGAAGTTGGGGATCGCGTTCAGTTCGGCGCGCGACTTGCGGACCAGGTCGCCGACCGTCTGCACTCCTGCCCGCTTCAGGCAGTTGTAGGAGCGGACACCGAGTTCGAGCTCCTCGATCAGGATCTCGTCGAGGCCGTCGGCGCCACCACCGCCACCGTCGCCGTTCGACGGGGCGAGCGGATCGCTCGGCAGCGCGGGTAGCGCCTCGCGGGCGGTCAGTTCCTCGACCCGCTCGGCGTCGGTGAAGATCGCCAGGCTCTTGATCAGGATCTCGGAAGCCTCGCGCAGCGCCGCCGCCGGCTCAATCGAACCGTCGGTCTCGAGCGAGAGCTCGAGTTTGTCGAAGTCGGTCCGCTGGCCGACGCGGGCAGCCGAGACGGCGTAGGAGGCGCGGCGGATCGGCGAGAAGATCGAGTCGATCGGGATCACGCCGATCGGCTGCTCGTCGGACTTGTTCTCTTCGGCCGGCGAGTAGCCGCGGCCGCGTCCGATCGTCAGGTAGACCTCGAGTTTGGTTTTTTTCTCGAGCGTCGCGATCGGCGCCTCGGGGTTGAGGATCTCGACGCCGGAGGGCAGGTCGATGTCCTTCGCCTTCACCTCGCCGGGGCCGGTCGCGACCAGCGGCGCCTCGACCTCGTCGGCATCGGTGTGCATGCGGACGACGAGGTCCTTCAGGTTGAGGACGATGTCGGTGACGTCCTCTTTGACGCCGGGCACGGTCGAGAACTCGTGCGCGACGCCCTCGATGCGGACGCTGGTGATCGCGGCGCCGCCGAGCGAGGAGAGGAGGACGCGGCGCAGGCTGTTGCCGAAGGTGTAACCGAAGCCCTTGTCGAGCGGCTCGATCGTGAAGGTGCCGGTGCGGTCGTCGGCTTTCTCGGCGATGATTCTGGGGACCTGGAAGTCAGTGGTCATGAGTTCCTTGCGTAGCTGTATTTCTGAAAATCGTTGGGACCCGGCGGACTACTTGGAGTAGAGCTCGACGATGAGCTGCTCCTGGACCGGGGCCGAAATCTCGGAGCGCTCGGGAAGGCGCAAGACTTTGGCGGTGAGCGCGTCGTGGTCCGCCTGCAGCCAGGCGGGTACGGTGGAGACGAGTTCGGTCGCCCGCTGGATCGTCTCGGTGGCGCCGGAGCCGGACTTGATCGAGATGATGTCTTCCGGCTTCACCTGGTAGCTCGGGATGTCGACCCGGCGGCCGTTGATCATCCAGTGGCCGTGGGTGATCAGCTGCCGTGCCTGGCGCCGCGAGGCGGCGAAGCCGAGGCGGACGAGGACGTTGTCGAAGCGCGACTCGAGCAGCCGCAGGAGGTTCTCGCCGGTGACGCCATCCTGCCGCGAGGCCTTCTCGTAGTAGGCCCGGAACTGTTTCTCGAGCACCTGGTAGTAGCGGCGGGTCTTCTGTTTCTCCCGCAGCTGCAGGCGGTACTCGCTCTGGCGCAGACGGCCGCGGCCGTGCTCGCCGGGCGGGTAGGAGCGGCGCTCGACACCGCACTTGTCGGTGAAGCAGCGCTCACCCTTGAGGAAGAGCTTCTGACCCTCGCGCCGGCACTGCTTGCACTGCGGGGAGGTGTCGCGGGCCACTAGACGCGCCTCCGCTTCTTCGGCCGGCAGCCGTTGTGGGCCTGCGGGCTGACGTCCTTGACGGTGGTGACGTCGAGGCCGGCGGCCTGCAGCGAGCGGATCGCCGTCTCGCGGCCCGAGCCGGCGCCCTTGGCGAAGACCTCGACCCGCTCGAGCCCGTGTTCCATGCCCTTCTTGGCGGCCGCGTCGGCGGTCACCTGAGCGGCGAACGGGGTCGACTTGCGCGAGCCTTTGAACCCGGCCGAACCGGCCGACTCCCAGGCGATCACGTTGCCGTCGGTGTCGGTGAGGGTGACGATCGTGTTGTTAAACGAAGTCTTGATGTGCGCCTGCCCGTAGGTGACGTTCTTTTTCACCCGGCGGCGCGAACGCCCTTTGGAGCTTTTTTTGTCAGCCATTCCTCGTTACCTGGGTTTTTTCTTGCCGGCGATGCTGAGCCGGCGCGGGCCCTTGCGACCGCGCGCATTGGTCTTCGTCCGCTGGCCGCGGACCGGTAGGCCGCGCCGGTGGCGCAGGCCGCGGTAGGAGCCGATCTCCATCAGCCGTTTGACGTTCTGCGAGCGCTCGCGCCGAAGGTCGCCCTCGACCTCGCGTTTCTCGACCGCGTCGCGCAGCTTGATGACCTCCTCCTCGGTCAGGTCTTTGGCCTGGATGCCCGGGTCGATCCCGGTTTCCTGGAGGATCTGCTGCGCGGTGGATCGACCGATCCCGAAGATGTAGGTCAGCGAGATTTCGATCCGTTTGCCGTCGGGGATGTTGACGCCCGAGATTCGTGCCACGACTAACCCTGCCTCTGCTTGTGGCGCGGGTTTTGGCAGATCACAAGGACCGCCCCGTTTCGGCGGATTACCTTGCACTTCTCGCACATCGGCTTGACGGAAGCTCGAACCTTCATCGCTCCGGTTTCTGGTCGCAAAAAACAGGACTCCTGCGGTCCCATGAGACGGACGGCAGGGTGAAACTTGGCCCACTGGGCCGACGGAGAAAGATAGCAGGGCGGCGCACTCGGCTGCCCGCTGCCGGAGCGGCGATCGCGCGGCTACTTCACGCGGACGATCGTGAAGCCATCGTAGCCCTTGACCCCGACGGTCTGGATCGTCGTCGCTTCGACCCTCGCATCCTCGGCCAAATCCCGGTGCAGGCGGCGCTGCGCCTCGATTGCCTCGTCCCCAGGCGGGTCCTCGGCAAGCCGGCCGCCGCGGACGACGTTGTCGGCGACGATCAGGCCGCCGGACCGGGTGCGGCCGAGCGACCACTCCATGTAGGCGGGCGTGTTGACCTTGTCGGCGTCGATGAAGACGAGGTCGAAGGGACCGGCGCCGTCGGCCTCGAGACCGGGCAGGCTCTCGAGCGCCGGGCCTACCCGGAGGTCGACGACCTCACCGAACCCGGCCCGCTCGATGCTCGCCCGCGCCACCTCGGCGTGGTGCGAATCGACCTCGAGCGTGTGGATGCCCCCGCCCGGCTCGAGCCCGCGGGCGAGGCAGATCGTGCTGTAGCCGCCGAGCGTGCCGAACTCGAGGACCGCCCGCGCCGCAACCAGCCTCGCCAGGATCGTCAGCAACCGACCCTGCGCCGCCGAGACCTGGATCGCCGGCAACCCTGCCGCCGCGGCCGCCTCGACGGCCGCGCGCAGCGCCTCGTCGTCGGCCGCCAGCGTCGCCTGGACGAACTCGTCTACCGCGGTGAAGGTTTCTTGATCCACCGCGCGCATTCTGTCGCAGGGCGCTCGTTGCCGCCTGGTTCAGCGCGGCAGCTTCTGCGTCAACGTCACCACCTGCTGGAAGGTCGGCCGGTTCTGGAACGGGAAGGGGCCGAGTTCGACGCCGCCGGTCACCACCGGCCGGTTCTGGTCGTAGCAGGAGGGCTGCGGGTTGGCGGCGCAGGCGCCGTTGCCGCCGCCGTAGAGCTGTTCGGGCGTCACCTTCAGCGCCGCCTTCAGGGTCCGTTCGAGCATCGCCTTGCACTTCGCCTTCGAACCGCCGCCGCAGTAGATGCGGCTCCAGGGTGCCTGCGGCTTCGGCCCAAAGAGGTCGCGCAGGTCGCGGTCGACGTAGCCCCACCAGCCGTCGAAGAAGTCCGGCGCGTCGGGCGAGCCGCCGGTGTGGTCGCCGATCGCCAGCATCCCTTCCAGCCGCTCGAACGCCTGCTTGCCGAGCGCCGGCCGGAACTGGCCTTCGACCAGCTTCGGCCACCAGGCGTCCATCAGCTCGATCGCCGGCGTTTCCTCGTCTTCGCCGTTGCGGTCGAGGTCGCGGCGGTGGGCGCCGTTCTGGTGCCAGGTCCGCAGCGTCGCGATCGCTTCCTGCAGTTTCGCCGACTTCGGCTTGCCGATCGCCTTGAAGATGATCGGCAACAGCCGATAGCCGCGCAGGTCCTCGGTTGCCGGTTCCTCCATCGCCTGGACCAGCTGGGCGATCGTCATCTTCTTCTGGCCGTTGATCCCCGCCTTGACCCGGTCGGAGATCATCTGCGATCGGAACAGCGGTCCGTAGGCGTACTGGTCGTCGGCCGCCGCCCATTCCGGCGCCTGCTTGTTGTTCCAGGAGACGAGGTAGTCGGGGTCGACCGCCTGCGGGTGCTTGGCGAACGGTAGCCAGTCGGCCGTCTGGGTCTTCGGGTCGAAGCCCTGCCAGTCGTACTGGCCGGTGCCGAGGATCGGGAAGTCGGGCGAGGTGCCACGGGCCCGCTGCGGCATCGCCCCCGAGAGCGCGTAGGCGATGTGGTCAGCGTCGACGTAGCTCCAGTTGAAGAGGAAGTTGATGTCTTCGACCGCCTTTTTGAAGCCCTTGACGCCGGTCACTACCCCCGGTTCGTTCAGCTTCGCGAAGCCGATCACCGAGTCGGCCTCGTGGAAGTAGGTGCTGCGCTGGTGGACGAAGGCGACCTTCTTCCCGTTCACCTTGCCGCGGGCGAAGACGATCCCGTGCACGGTCCGATAGGCGACCAGTCGCTGCTTGCCAGCCGGCGTCGCGTCGACCTGGTTCGGAATCCATTCCTCGGTCTTCGACAGCTTTTCCATCGCCAGGCACTTGCCGTTGTAGAGGTAGTGGAAGCGGTCCTTGCAGAGGACCTCGGCGAAGGTGTCGACGTTGTCGGAGGTCGCCGTCGTCGCACTCCAGGCGTAGTCGCGCCCGTGGCCGAGCTCGACGAATAGGTTGACGCCGGCAAAGGAGGCGCCGCGGGCGTCGATCCCCGGCCCGTGCAGGTCCTCCTCCATCAGGATCTGCGGCACGTAGTAGCCGACCTGCGGCCCCATCACCGCGATCGGGTGACCGTTGGCCGAGTTCTTTGCCGAGACCAGCTCCCAGTTGGAGGCGTGGCCGGCGGCTTCGAGCGAGGCCTGCAGGCGACCCCCGACAGTGCTCAGGTCGGGACCGGCAGCCGAGGCGCTGGCCGCCTTTTCTTCCGTCACGCTGTTTGGTTCGGGCAGCGCCAGACCGCGCTTGGCGAAGGCGCTGCGGGTCTCGTAGGGGAACGGCTTTTCGAGCGTGGTCGGCGCTTCCGGGTCGTTCTTCGAGCGGAAGCCGAGCCAGGCCGCCCGGCCGGCCTTCTTCCCCATCCGTTCGACCATCGCCTCCATCGTCAGCGCCGAGTTCAGCTCGTTGCCGCCGCCGCGGCCGAAAATTCCGCCGACCAGCGAGGCGATCGCGATCACGTCGGTCGGTTTCCACGGTTCCATCGGCTGGTTCAAGAGCGTGTATTCGGCCGGTTTCAGCTGCGGGTTGGCGTTGGCGGCGGCGATGTAGGCGTTGATCCCTTCGACGTAGGCGTCGAGGTCATCGACCGCCTGCTGGCCGTCTTTGCCGTAGAGCTTCGGCATCTGTTTGATCTGTTTTTCGAGGTCGGCTTCGGTGTAGGGCGCGAACTGCCACTGGCTGGCGTCGGCCTCGGCATTGGAGCCGCCGAGGAAGGAGGCGAGTTCGGCGCGGCCGGTGTGGCGCAGCACGTCCATCAAGAAGAGCCGGTCCTGGGCGCCGGCATAACCGGCGCCGAACATCGTGTCGGCCCGCGTTTCGCCGTAGATGTGCGGGATCCCGTATGCCTTGTCGCGGACGATCGTCACCCCCGGCCGCGGGTCGGTCGACGATTCGACTTCGCCGGGCGGGACGCCGAAGGTGGCGTCCTTGAAGTAGAGCGGGATCTGATCTTCGGTCAGCGTCGGCGAGCCATAGACGAGCCCTTCGTAGAGCTGCTGCTGGTCGGCGTAGTGCGGCGGCAGGATGTGTTCGATGCCACGCGCTTTGAGCAGCTGCGACGTCGCCACCAGACCGTTCTCCCCCGGCGGCAGGACGTTGCGGAAGCCGCCCGCGTCGTTGGCCCCGTAGGGCTGCACCGTGGCAGCGGCGGCTGAGGCCGCAAAGACCGTGGTCGTCAGCGCCACCAGGCCGAATGCCAGAATCGCACGCAGAGACCGCCAGCTGTCCAAATCAACCTCCTCCGGGATTTCCGGCGGCCTCCCCGTCCGCTCGGGGGAGCATATGCCCTTGGGAGGAGGTTTCCTAACCGAAACTCAGTCTCGGGCCGGATTTCAGGCTTCGTGCCAGGGGGTGAGGACGCGTGGGCCCTCGGGGGTGATCGCGACCGTGAACTCGAAGTGGGCGGCGAGCGAGTCGTCTTCGGAGTAGACGGCCCAGCCGTCGTCGCCCATCCGCACCAGCGGCCCGCCGGCGTTGACCATCGGCTCGATCGCCAGCACCATCCCCTCTTCCAACTCCGGCCCACGGCCTGGCTCGCCGAAGTTCGGCACCTGCGGCTCCTCGTGCATCTCGCGCCCGATTCCGTGGCCGACGAGGGTGCGGATGATGGACATCCCCTCGGCCTCGACGTAGCGCTGGATCGCGTGGCCGATATCGCTGAGGTGGTTGCCGGGGCGGGCCTGCTCGATCCCGATCAGCAGCGAGCCCTTGGTTACGGCGAGCAGCTTTTCGGCTTCCGGCGTGATCGGCCCCACCGGCACCGTCATCGCCGCGTCGGCGACCCAACCGTCCTTGACGACGCCGACGTCGATCGAGAGCACGTCGCCGCGCTGCAGCGGCTGCGAGTCGGGGATGCCGTGGACGACCATCGAGTTGGGCGAGGCGCAGATCGAGCCGGGGAACCCGCGGTAGCCTTTGAAGGCCGGCTCGGCGCCCTGCGAGCGGATGAACTTCTCCGCCGCCGCATCGAGCTCGAGCGTGGTCGTTCCCGCCCGCGTCTTCGCCTCGAGCATCTTCAGGCAGCGGACGAGGATGTCGCCGGCGACCGCCATCTGATCGACCTGCTGGGGGGTCTTGCGGATGATCATCCGATACACGCTAGACCGCCTCGTCTTGCAGCCGTAGGGTCGAGAGGGTGCGGCGGATCTCGGCTTCGACCGTGTCCGGGTCCTGCTCGCCGTCGATCCGGCGCAGCACGCTGCGGCTGTCGTAGTAGTCGACTAGCGGCTCGGTCTTCTCGTGGTAGGTCGCGAGCCGCTTGCGAATCACCTCGGGCTTGTCGTCGTCGCGGACGATCAGCGGCGAGCCGTCGATGTCGCAGACGCCCTCCTGCTGCGGCGGGTTGAAATCGACGTGGAAGACGTGGCCGTTGGCCTCGCAGGTGCGGCGGCCGCCGAGCCGCCGCACGACCTCGTCGTCGCCGACGTCGATCAGCAGCACCGCGTTGACCGCGCGCCCGAGGTCGGCGAGCTTGGCGTCGAGCGCCTCGGCCTGGGGTGTGGTGCGCGGGAAGCCGTCGAGGATGAAGCCGTCGCGCGCCTCGGCCGATTCGAGCGCCTCGACGATCACCCCGACGATCACCTCGTCGGGGACGAGGTCGCCGGCGTCCATGTACCGCTTCGCCGTCTTCCCCAGCTCGGTTTCGTCGCGGACGGCAGCGCGCAGGATGTCGCCGGTCGCGTAGTAGGGAAGCCGCAGGTCTTCGTTCAGGCGCTCGCCCTGCGTGCCCTTGCCGGACCCCGGCGGTCCGAGCAGGACGAGGTTCAGCTCAGCCATCCGCGAAGCCTAGTTATTTCAGGAAGCCCTCGTAGTTGCGCATCATCAGCTGTGCCTCGAGCTGCTTGACGGTGTCGAGCGCGACGCCGATCACGATCAGGATCGAGGTGCCACCAAAATAGAAGTTGGCGGACGTCTGGCTGATCAGGATCGTCGGCAGCGCGGCCACCGCGCCCAGGTAGAGGGCGCCCGGGAAGGTCAGCCGCGAGAGGATGCGGTCGAGGTACTCGGCGGTCGGCCGCCCTGGCCGCACGCCGGGGATGAAGCCGCCGTATTTTTTCAGGTTGTCGGCCTGGTCCACGGGGTTGAAGGTGACCGCCGTGTAGAAGTAGGTGAAGACGATGATGAAGAAGATCTCGCCGACCACGTAGGCCCAGCTGTTGGGGCTGAAGAAGCTGGCGAAGTCGAGTGCCGCCGGGGTGTTGAGCAGCTGGCCGATCGTCGGCGGGAAGGCCATGATCGAGGCGGCGAAGATGACCGGGATGACGCCGGCCATGTTGACCCGCAGCGGCAGGTAGGTCGAGCCGCCCGAGGTCATTTTCCGCCCGACCACGCGTTTCGCGTACTGGACCGGGATTCGCCGCTGGCCCTCCTGGACGAAGACGATCGCGACGATCACCGCCAGGGCGATGAACGGCATCATCACGACGAAGACCTGATCGGGGTTGTCCCACCACTTGGTCAGGCCGCTCGGTATCGAGGAAGCGATCGAGGCGAAGATCATCAGCGAGATCCCGTTGCCGATCCCGCGCTGGGTGATCAGCTCGCCCAGCCACATCAGCAGGGTGCAGCCGGCGGTCAGGCAGATCACGATCAGCATCGTCTTGGCGAAAGTCAGTTCGCCAACCACGTTGGTGCCGACTTCGTTGCCAAACGACCGGAACAGGAAGACGTAACCCAGCGACTGCATGAACGCCAGGCCGACGGTCAGGTAGCGGGTGTACTGGGTGATTTTCTGCTGGCCGACCTCGCCCTCTTTCTGCAGGCGCTCGAGCGAGGGCACGACCACGGTCAGCAGCTGCAGGATGATCGAGGCCGTGATGTAGGGCATGATCCCCAGCGCGAAGAGGCTCAATCGCGAGAGGCTGCCGCCCGAGAAGAGGTTGAGGAAGCCGAGGATGTTCGAGCCGCCGAAGTTGCTGGAGATTTCCTTGACGGCGTCGACGTCGACGCCCGGCGCCGGGATGTAGGCGCCGGCGCGGTACAGCAGGAGCATCGCCGCGGTAAAGGCGAGCTTCTTGCGAATGTCCGCAACGCTGAACGCGTTGAGAATAGTTCTGAGCATTACGGCTCCAGAGTGTGACAGGAACCGCCGGCCGCCTCGATCTTCTCTTTGGCGGCCGCGCTGAAGGCGTGCGCTCGAACCGTGAGTTTCTTCTTGATCTCGCCGCGGGCGAGGATCTTGACCGGGTCCTTGCGGGTGGCGAGGCCCTTCTCCTTGAGCGCCTCGACCGTCACCTCGGCGCCGTCGTCGAAGCGCTCCTCGAGGTCGGCGAGGTTAACCGGCTGGGTCTTGGTGCGGAAGTTCTCGAACGGCATCGACTGCTTTTTGTGCGGACCGCGCAGCTTTCGCATCCGCATGTGGATCGGGTTCTGGCCGCCCTCGTAGCCGGGCTTGCTCTTCGCCCCCGCGCGCGAGCCGGCACCCTTGTGGCCGCGGCCCGAGGTCTTGCCGCGCGATCCCTCGCCGCGGCCGATCCGCTTGCGGGCCTTTTTCGAGCCCGGCTTCGGCTTCAGGTTGTGGAGGCCGATCTCCTCGGCGCGCTCGCGCTCCGCCGCGGCCATCACTCGCTCACCTCGACCAGGTGCGAGACGACGCGCAGCTGGCCCTGCAGCTGCGGCGAGTCCTCACGCTCGACCGACTTTCCGATCCGCCCCAGCCCGAGCGCCCGCAGAGTGGCTTTCTGCTTCGGACCGGTCCCGTTGGTCGACTTGACCTGCGAAATCTTCACCGCGCTCACGACTGCGACTCCTCACTCGCCGGAGCCGCCTCAGCCTCGGCGGCCGGCGGCGCGGCGCCCTCCTCGGTGGGGACTGGCTCGGCGGACGGCGTCGCATCCTCAGCAACCGGCACCTCAGGCGCAACCGCATCGGCCGGTCCCTCGTCAGCTTTCTCCTCAGCGGCGACAGGACTCGCATCCAGGTGCTCCTCAGTCCCGGTCCCGTTCCCGTTGCCCCCATCCAGCCCAAGCACCTGGGACACGGTCAGGCCCCGCAGCTCGGCAACCTCCTCAGGCCGCCTCAAGTTGATCAGCCCATCCATCGTCGCCTTGACGAGATTGATCGGGTTCTGCGTCCCGATCGATTTCGTCAGCACGTCGCGCACCCCACCCAGCTCGAGCACAGCGCGGACGCCACCGCCGGCGATCACCCCGGTACCGGGGCTAGCCGGGCGCAGGACGACGTGACCGGCGCCGTAGCGGCCGATGATCGGGTGGGTGATCGTCTGCCCGTATTTGGGCACGCGGATCAAGTTCTTGCGGGCGTCCTCGACGCCCTTCTGGATCGCCAGCGGGACCTCGCGGGCCTTGCCGTAGCCGATCCCGACGACGCCCTCCTCGTCGCCGACGGCGACCAGGGCGGTGAACGAGAAGCGGCGGCCGCCCTTGACCACCTTGGCGACGCGGTTGATCTCGATCACCCGCTCCTGCAGGTCGAGCCCACGCGGGCTGACCGTCTCGGCGTTTTGCGCAGTCATCTTCATAAGCGGCAGGCCAGGGTAGCGGAGCTACTCAGAAAGCCAGTCCCCCCTCTCGCGCGCCCTCGGCCAAGGCCTGGACCCGGCCGTGGTACTGGTAGCCGCCGCGGTCGAAGACACAGGACTCGATCCCGGCCCCCTTGGCGCGCTCGGCCAGCAGTTCGCCGGCCTTCTTGGCCTGCTCGGTCGGGGCGAGCTTGCGCAGCTCGGCCTCGGTCCAGTTGACCGCCGCCAGGGTGTGGCCGGCGGAGTCGTCGATCAGCTGGGCGAAGAGGCCCTTGTTGGAGCGGTAGACGGACAGCCGCGGACGCTCCGCCGTGCCGACCACGCGGGCGCGGACGCGGCGACGGCGGCGCAGGCGCGCCTGGCGCTTGGTGACGACCGTCATGCGCGCTTACCCACCTTGCGCAGCACCTGCTCGCCTTTGTAGCGGATGCCCTTGCCCTTGTAGGGCTCGGGCTTGCGCCGCTTGCGGATGTCGGCCGCAACCTGGCCGACCAGCTGCTTGTCGATGCCGCGGACGATGATTTCGGTCGGCTGTGGGACCTCGAACTCGATCCCCTCCGGGGCCGCGATCGAGACCGGGTGCGAGAAGCCGAGCGCCAGCTCGAGGTTCTTGCCTTTCAGGTTGGCGCGGTAGCCGACGCCCTGGATTTCCAGGCGCTTCTCGAAGCCGTCGGTGACGCCCTCGACCATGTTCGCGATCAGGCTCCGGGTCAGGCCGTGCAGGGCGCGGTGCTCGCCGCGGTCGGTCGGCCGGGTGACGACGATCGTGCCGTCCTCCTGGGCGACCGCCATGTCCTGCGAGAAGCTCTGATTGAGCTTGCCTTTCGGCCCCTTGACCGCGATCGTGCCGGTGCCGATCTCGATCGAGACCGCATCTGGGACCGTGACTGGCTTTCTTCCGATTCGACTCATGTTCCGTTCAAGTTCTCGTGGTTCGCATTCCTGGCGGCGGCGCCTCACCAGACGTAGGCGACTACCTCGCCGCCGACGCCTTTGCGGCGCGCGTCGTGGCCGGTCATCACCCCGGACGAGGTGCTGACGATCGCGGTTCCGGTGCCGCCCTGGACCCGCGGTATCTGCTTGTGGTCGACGTAGCGGCGGCGCCCCGGGCGCGAGACCCGTTCGATCCCGAGGATGACAGGCCGGCGGTCCTCGGTGTACTTCAGCGCGACGTTGATCGTCTCGCCGACCCGCGCAGGCTTCTTGTGGAAGTCGGTGATGTAGCCCTGCTCCTTGAGGATCCGTGAGAGCTCCATCTTCAGGTTCGAAGCCGGGATCTCCACCTCGTCGTGGCCGGCGCTGATCCCGTTGCGGATCCGGGTCAGGTAATCGGCGATTGGGTCGGTGTGCATGGTGCTACCAGCTCGACTTCGTCATGCCGGGGATGTAGCCCTCGTGGGCAGCCTCGCGCAGGCAGATCCGGCAGAGGCCGAACTTGCGGTAGTAGGCGCGCGGACGTCCGCAACGGCGGCACCGGTTGTAGCTGCGCGACTTGAACTTGGCTTTGCGGCCCTGGCGGACCTTCTGGGAAGTCTTGGCCATCCTCTTCTCTCTTAACTCTGCTCGTCGGAGCCCTCGCCGGCCCCGTCATCGCCACTCTCGGAACCCTCGCCCTCGCCGTCCTCGGTCTCGGGCTTGGCGTAGGCCTCCGGGTTCTCTTCTTTCAACTGCTCCAGCGCCGCCTGCTCGATTTCGGCCTTCTGACGGGCCTCCTCTTTGCGCTGCTCCTCTTCTTCTTCGGCTTTGCGTTCTTCCCGCTCGGCGTGGCCCGGGCGGCCCTCCTCGGCAAACGGCATGCCGAGCCTGAGCAACAGCTCGAAGGCCTCGAGGTCGGTCTTGGCACTGGTCGTGATCGTCACGTCCAGGCCGCGGACGACGTCGACCGAGTCGTAGTCGATTTCCGGGAAGATCAGCTGCTCTTTGATGCCCATCGAGTAGTTGCCGCGGCCGTCGAAGGAGCGTGGGTTGAGGCCGCGGAAGTCGCGGATGCGGGGCACCGCGATCGAGGTCAGGCGATCGAGGAACTCCCACATGCGGGCGCGGCGCAGCGTCGCCGAGACACCGACCGGCATCCCCTCGCGCAGTTTGAACGAAGCGACCGACTTGCGGGCGCGGCGCACGTTCGGGTACTGGCCGGCGATCGTCGCCAGCTGTTCCTGCGCGGCTTCGAAGGAGCGTTTGTCCTGTTTCTCGGTGCCGAGCCCCATATTGAGGGTGATCTTCTCCAGGCGCGGGACCTCCATCGGCGTCGTGTAGCCGAAGCGGCTGGTCAGCGCCGGCATCACCTCGTTCTCGTATTTCTCGCGCAGGCGCGGCGGCGGCGCCGCCTGCTGCGTGGGTGCCACGGTGCCGGCCTCCATCAGTCGATCGCCTCCCCGCTGCGCTTCGCGTAACGGACCCGCTTGCCGCCCTCGTCGCGGCGGACGCCGACGCGCGTGCCCTTGTTCCCTTTCGGGTCGAGCAGCATCACGTTGGAGACGTGGATCGGCCCCTCCTTCTCGACGATGCCGCCGGGGTTGGCGGTTGCCATGTCGCCGGTCGAGCGCGGCCGTTCGTGGCGCTTGACGATGTTCAAGCCCTCGACGAAGACGCGCTGGCGCTTCGGGTCGGTGCGGACCACGCGGCCGGTCTTGCCGGCGTCCTTGCCGCCGATCACGAGCACCTGGTCGTCGGTGCGGATGCGCATGCTCTTGGCCACGGCTAGAGCACCTCCGGGGCCAGCGAGATGATTTTCATGAAGTTGCGGTCGCGCAGTTCGCGGGCGACGGGGCCGAAGATGCGGGTGCCGCGCGGGTTGTTGTTGGCCGGGTCGATCAGCACCGCGGCGTTCTCGTCGAAGGAGATGTAGGTGCCGTCGGGCCGGCTCAGCGGCTTGCGGGTGCGGACGACGACGGCCTGCACGACCTCGCCCTTGCGGACGCCGCCCTGCGGATTGGCCGATTTGACGGTCGCGGTGATGACGTCGCCGACGCTCGCGTAGCGACGGTGCGAGCCGCCCTTGACGCGGATGCAGAGCAGTTCGCGGGCGCCCGAGTTGTCGGCGACTTTCAGTCGTGACTCCTGCTGGATCATCCTGCGGCTCCTAGCGTGCTTTCTCGACGACGTCGACCAGGCGCCAGCGCTTGGTCTTCGACAGCGGGCGGGTCTCGACGACGCGGACGACGTCGCCCTCGCCCGCCTCGTTGCGCTCATCGTGCGCGTGCAGCGTGCGCGAGCGGCGGACGATCTTCTCGTAGGTCCGGTGACGGCGGGCGATTTCGATCCGCACCGTGATCGACTTGTCGCCTTTGTCGGAGACGACGACGCCCTGCCGTACCTTCGGCGCGTTGGCGTCGCGCTCGGCCACCGGGGTGCCGGTGCCGGTCGTCCTCTCCGACTTGGCGGCGGCGCGTTCCTTACGGCGTTCGGCGGCCTTGCGCTTGCGGCGCTGCTCGCGGGCGGCGGCGCGCTCCTCGGGGCTCTGCTGGGGACCGGCCTCGTGCGGCTCGCGCGAGCGCAGGATCCGGCGCCGCTCCTTCCAGGGCAGCTCGTCGAGCGGATCGGGCTCGCTCTGAGTCTCGGCAGCTTCCGCGGCGGGAGCGTCGTCAGACGCAGGCTCGTCTGCCGGGGCGTCGGCCTCCTCGGCCTCTGACGCGGGTGGCGTGGAGGGGGCGTCGTCGTCCGAAGCTTGCGAGGACGAGGATGCCTCCTCCGCGACAGGACCCGCGTCCGGGGTCGCCTCGTCCTGCGGCTCCTCGGTGGTCTCGTCTTGTTTCGTCTCGTCGTCGCTCATATCCGTTTCGTCTCTTTCTCCACATCGATCCCACGCTGCCGGGCCACAGTCAGCAGCCGCGCCACATCGCGTTTGGCGGCACCCAGGCGGGCGGTGTTCTCGAGCTCGCCGGTGGCGTGCCGGAAGCGGAGGTTGAAGGCCTCCTGCTTGGCGTCGATCAGTTGCGCCACCAGCTCGTCGTCTTTCAGATTGTGCACCTCGGAGGCCTTCACTGATGCTCCGCCCCCTCGCGCATCACGAATTTCGTTTTCACCGGGAGCTTGTGACCGGCCAGCCGCAGCGCTTCGCGGGCCAACTCCTCGGGGACACCGGCGAGCTCGAACATCACCTTGCCGGGCTTGACCACGGCGACCCAGCCCTCGGGATTGCCTTTGCCGGAGCCCATCCGGGTCTCGGCCGGCTTTTTCGTGTACGGCTTGTCGGGGAAGACGTTGATCCAGACCTTGCCGCCACGTTTGATCTTGCGGGTCATCGCCACACGGGCGGCCTCGATCTGGCGGTTGGTGATCCAGCCGCGCTCGAGCGCCTTGAGGCCGTACTCGCCGAAGGCGACGGAGCTGCCGCCCTTGGTGTAGCCGCGCATCCGGCCCCGCATCTGTTTGCGGTGCTTGACTCGTTTCGGCATCAACATCAGCGACCACCTCCACGGCCTCGGCCGCCGCCCGGTCCACCGCCGCGGCCACCGGGGCCGCCGCCACGGCCGCCCGGGCCGCCGTCGCGCCCGCGGCCACCGCCGTCACGGCCTCGGCCGCCACCGCCATCACGGCCGCGCCCGCCGCCGTCGCGCCCACGTCCGGGGCCGCCGGCTGGGGGCTCGTTCTCGGAGACGAGGTCGGAGCGGAAGCCCTCGGGCATCACCTCGCCCTTGTTGATCCAGCATTTGACGCCGATCCGGCCGGTCGTCGTGCGCGCCTCGAAGAAGCCATAGTCGATGTCGGCGCGCAGGGTGTGGAGCGGCACGCGGCCATCCGAGTAGCTTTCGGTCCGCGCCATCTCGGCGCCGCCGAGCCGGCCGGAAACCTGGACCTTGACCCCCTTGGCGCCGGAGCGCATCGCCGAGGTAAGGGCGCGTTTCATCGCCCGCCGAAAGGCGACGCGGTTCTGCAGCTGCTCGGCGATCGACTGGGCGACCAGCTTGGCGTCGAGCTCGGGCCGTTTGACCTCGCGGATGTTGACTTTGACCGGGCTGCCGGTGAGCTTGTGCAGCTCTTTGCGCAGGGCGTCGACTTCCGAGCCCGATTTGCCGATCACGATGCCGGGCCGGGCGGTGTGGATGTCGACCGCGACCTCGCCGCGTCGCTCGATCGTGATGTCCGAGAGGCCCGCATGCGAGAGCTTGTTGACGATGTGGTCGCGGATCTGCAGGTCTTCCTGCAGGACGTCGGCGAAGTTTTTCTCCTCGAACCAGTTCGACTTCCAGTCG
>Ga0268265_10000671_pt1 | contig 33985 bp, 1 predicted proteins | sample KBSSwiS52_FD_190355 | JGI IMG/M metagenome (GOLD analysis project Ga0268265, IMG submission 190355) | Switchgrass rhizosphere microbial communities from Kellogg Biological Station, Michigan, USA - KBS Switchgrass S5-2 (SPAdes) (version 2) | ecosystem: Host-associated > Plants > Roots >...
GACTCCCACGGACCAGCCGTCGCTCACGATGTGGTGCATCGTGACCAGCGCGAGGTATCTTTCGGCGCCCAGCCGCAGCAGCGTCACCCGCAGCAACGGCCCGCGGGCGAGATCGAACGGACGCCGAGCCTCGGCGGCGGCGAGGCGGTCCGCTTCCTCGCCATGCCCGCGCAGGTCCACGACCGGAAGGTCGAAGGCGGCGGGCTCGGCGATGACCTGCATGGGCTGGCCCGCGATCGATCGGAACGCGGTCCGCAGCACGTCGTGCCGCCGCACCAGCTCGCCGAACGCCGCGGCCAGAGCCGCCACGTCGAGCCGTCCAGCCAGATCGACCGCGGCCGGGATGTTGTAGAGCGGGCTGCCCGGCTCGAGCTGGTCGAGGAACCAGAGCCGCTGCTGGGCGAAGGAGAGGACCTGCGGCTCGTCGCGCGAAACCGGCGTGATGGCGGTCACCCGGGACCGCTCCTCGCCTTCGACCCAGGCAGCCAGCTCGTCCAGTCTCGGCCGTTCGAAGAGCGTGCGCAGGCCCAGCTCCACGCCGAAGGCCTCGCGCACCCTCGAGACCATCCGGGTGGCGAGGAGCGAGTGGCCGCCGAGATCGAAGAAGCTGTCCCCCAGCCCCACCTGCGGCACGCCGAGCACGTCCGACCAGATGGCCGCGAGGCTCTTCTCGGCCGGCGTGCGCGGCGCCGCCAGGCCGGCGCCGCTGGTCCACTGCGGAGCCGGCAGGGCCTGGCGGTCGAGCTTGCCGTTGGCCGTGACCGGCAGCGCCTCCAGAGTCACGAACGCGGAGGGGATCATGTATTCGGGCAGGGCATGGCGCAGGCCGTCGCGCAGCTCGGCGGCCGTGGGACCGGGCGATACGGAGGGAACCACGTAGGCCACCAGGCGGCGGTCCCCGGGCTCGTCCTCGCGCACCAGCACCACGGCCTCGCGCAAGCCGGGATGGCGGGCCAGCGCGACCTCGATCTCGCCGAGCTCGATGCGGTAGCCGCGCACCTTGACCTGCTGGTCGAGGCGGCCCAGGAACTCGATGTTGCCGTCCGTCAGATACCGCGCCCGGTCGCCGGTGCGGTAGAGGCGGGCGCCCGGCACGCCGGAAAACGGATCGGGCAGGAACGCCTTGGCGGTCAGCTCCGGCCGGCGGTAGCCCGCGCAGAGGCAGTCGCCGCCGATGTAGAGGTCGCCCGGCACGCCGATCGGAGCGGGGGCGAAGCCGGCGTCGAGCACGTGATAGCGGGCGTTCGAGATCGGCCGGCCGTACGGGATGCTCGGCCAGTCGGGATCCACGACCCCCACCGGGAACCAGTTCGACCACACCGTGGCCTCGGTGGCGCCGCCCAGCGCCAGGACCCGCGCTGCGGGGAACGAGTGCCGTACCCGGTCCGGCAGGGTCACCGGGATCCAGTCGCCCGAGAGCAGCACCCGCCGCAGCTTGCTGGAGCGGTCCGGCTCCGCGGGGAAGAGCGGCGCGAGCTGCACGAGCGCCGCGGGCGCCGAGTCCCAGAGCGTGATTCCGCCGGTGCGCAGCAGGTCCACCAGGTGGTCGGGGTCCGCCAGCTCCTCGCGCGTGGCCACGTGCACCGTGCCGCCCGCGCCGAGCACGCCGAAGATGTCGTAGACCGACAGGTCGAAGCACAGCGAGGTGACGAACAGCCCGCGGTCCTGCGGGCCGATCTCGAATTCGCTGTTGATCCAGTCGACCAGGTTCGCCGCGGGCCGGTGCTGGACGACGATGCCCTTGGGCTCGCCCGTGGAGCCCGACGTATGGATGATATAGGCGATGTCTTCCGGCGCGGCCACCTGGGGCAGCCGGCCGGCCGGGCAGCGGTCCACGTGCCATCCGGTCCACAGGCGCTTGCGGCGCTCCCCGGCCTGGGTGAGAAGCACGTCGTAGCGGAAGCGCAGCTCGTTGGAGAAGCCCTCGGTCCGGTGGTGGACGGACGCGCCGAGGTCCTCGAAGAAGCCCTCGGCGAGGTAGAGCTCCTGCCGTCTGCCCGTGATCCCCCGGTGCTGCTCGATCGCCCGCCGCAGCTCCTCGCGCCGCCGGGCGTCGAGCACGTCCGCGATGAGGACAGCTCCGCCCGGCGCGAGCCGGCCGAGCGCCCAACGCACCACCCGTTCCAGGTAGCGCGGCCCGGGGAAGAACTGCACCGTGCTGGCGAGGAGCACCAGATCGAAGTGTTCGTCGGTGTCCAGCTCGTGGGCGAAAGCCGTCAGGAGCTCGACGTTCGCGATTCCCTCTCGTTCCGCGTGCTCGCGGTTGCGCTGCTGGGTGAGAGGAGAGGGATCGGCGCCGGTGACATGGGCCACCCGGGAAGCCATCTCCCAGAGCAGGAGGCCCGAGCCGCTGCCGATCTCCAGCACCCGGGCATCGGGGCGCAGCCAGGGTCCGGCCAGGGACAGGACGCGGTCGCGGTACTCGTCGACCTCGGCCGCGCTCATCGGCTCACCCGTGAAGGCGCTGACGAAGCCGCCCGCCGTCTCCCGGTCGACCGCGCGCTCGGCCACGAAGTCCCACAGCTCGCGCACGCTCTCCGGATCGATCGTCTCGGACGGCGGCTCCGGCTCGGCGACGGCGAGACAGATCACGTCGTCGAGGGCCGGCAGCCGCCAGCGCATCTCCTCGACCGCGGGCAGCAGGCCCGTGCCGGCGACGATCGCGGGCGCGCCGGTCGAGCCGAGGATCGACTCGACCCGGTCGGCCGGCCAGGCCTCGTCGAGAGCCACGTAGTGGCCGCCTGCCTTGAGCACGCCGAGGACGGCGACGAGCATGTCCAGCGAGCGCTCGACCCAGACCCCGATCGGCGCGCCGCGCCCGTGGCCCAGGTTTCGCAGCAGCCGGGCCAGGCGGTTGCTCCGCGCGTCCAGGTCGGCGTAGGTCAGCTCGCGGCCCGCGCAGACCGCCGCGATCGACTCGGGGGCACGGTCCACCGAAGCCTCGAAGAACTGGTGCAGCAGGGTCGTCTCCGGGAAGGGAGCGGCCGTGTCGTTCCACTCGGAGAGGAGCTGATGGCGCTCCCCTGTCGAGAGAAGGGGAAGCTCCGGCAGCGCCCGCGAGGGATCGGCCGCGGCCTCCGACAGAAGCCGGGTGAGCTGGCCGGCCAGGCGCCCGATCGTCGGAGCGTCGAACAGGTCCCGGCTGTACTCGATGACGCCGGAAAGCCCCCGCGCCGCCTCGGTGAGGATGACGGCCAGCTCGAACTTGGCCGTGCCGGTCGAGAGCGGGATCACCTCGACCTCCAGCCCGGGCAGCGCCAGCTCGTCGGGCGAGCCGGTCTGCAGGTCGAGCACGACCTGGAAGATGGGTGGACGGCTGCGGTCGCGCTCCGGCGCCAGCTCCTCGATCAGCCGGTCGAACGGCAGCTCCTGGTGGGCGTAGGCCGCGAGCGTCGTCTCCCTCACCCGCCCCAGGAGCTCCGCGAAGGACGGGCGGCCCGCGAGGTCGACGCGCAGGGCCAGCGTGTTGATGAAGAAGCCGATCAGCGCCTCCGTCTCCACCCGGGTACGCCCGGCGACCGGGGTCCCGATCACCAGGTCGTCCTCGCCCGTCACCCGCTGCAAGAGCCCGGCGAGCCCGGCGAGGAGCGTCATGAAGAGCGTCGCTCCCCGCCGCCGGCAGAGCCCGTTCAGCCGCGCGATCGTCTCTTCCCCGATGGCGAAGCCGTGGACCGCTCCGCGCACGCTTCGATCCGCCGGCCGCGGGTGATCCGCCGGCAGCTCCAGGGCCGACGGCAGCCCTGCGAGCCGCTCGCGCCACCAGGCGAGCTCCGAGCCCAGGAGCTCGCCGGACAGGTGCCGCCGCTGCCAGACCGCGTAGTCGGCGTACTGGACCTCCAGCGCCGGCAGCTCGGGAGCGCGGCCCTGCGACAGCGCGCCGTAGGCCTCGCCCAGCTCGCGGGCCAGGATGCGCAGCGACCAGCCGTCGCTGACGATGTGGTGCATGTTCAGGAGGAGGAGGTTCTCCTCCTCTCCCAGCCTCGCCAGGCTCGCCCGCAGCAGCGGCCCGCGGCAGAGATCGAAAGGACGCAGAGCCGCGGAGGCCAGGCTCGCGAGGTCGATCTCCGTCAGGATGAAGGGCGCCGGCGGATCGACGATCTGGACCGGCCCGTCCGCGAAGCGGGTGCGCAGCGGCTCGTGGCGGCGCACCACCTCGCCCAGCGCGGCGGCGAGCACCGCGGGCTCGAGGCGGCCCCGCAGCTTGATCGCCGCCGGCATGTTGTAGAGCGGGCTCTCCGGCGCCAGTTGATGGAGGAACCAGAGGCGCTGCTGGGCGAAGGAGAGCGGCAGCGGCAGGTCTCTCGGCACCGGCACCAGCGGCGGAGCCGCGCTCCGCTCCGTGCCCTCGATCACCCGGGCGAGCGCCGCCACGGTCGGCGTCTCGAAGACGCGGTGGAGCGGCAGCTCGACCTGGAGGGCCTCGCGGACCCGCGCGGCCAGCTTCATGGCCGCGAGAGAGTGGCCGCCGTGCTCGAAGAAGTCGTCCTCGACGCCGACCCGCTCCACCTGGAGCACCTCGGCGAACAGGCCCGCGAGCAGCTCTTCGAGAGGCGTGCGCGGCGCCGTGATCCGGTGGGAGGTCTCGGGAGCCCAGCGGGAGAGCGCCCGGCGGTCGAGCTTGCCGTTGGGCAGGCGGTCGAGCGCCTCGCCGAATGCGAACGCCGGCACCATGTAGGCCGGCAGGCGAGAGGCCAGGTAGTCGCGCAGCCTGTCGGCGGTGGCGGACGTCACCACGCAGGCGAGCAGCGCATTCTCGCGCACCACGACGGCGGCCTCGCGCACGTCCGGATGCGTCCCCAGCACGATCTCGATCTCGCGCGGCTCGATGCGGAAGCCGCGGATCTTCACCTGATCGTCGAGCCTCCCCAGATACTCGATCTCGCCTCCGGCCAGGTGCCGGCAGAGGTCGCCCGTGCGGTACATCCGGGCACCGGGGTTGAACGGATCGGGCACGAACCGCTCCGCCGTCAGGTCCGGACGGTTGAGATAGCCGCGCGCCACCTGCACGCCGCCGATGGCCAGCTCCCCCACCGCTCCCAGGGGAGCCGGCTCCAGCCGCCGGCCCACCACGTGGATCTGCGTGTTGCGCACCGGCCGGCCGATCGGCACCGGCCGCGGCTGCTCCGCCGGCTGGCAGGACCAGGCCGTCACCTCGACCGCGGCCTCGGTCGGACCGTAGAGGTTGAGCAACGGGACCGGCAGCACCTCCAGGCAGCGCTGCTCCGCCTCCCAGGGCACGGCCTCGCCGCTCACCAACAGGCGGCGCAGCGACCGGCAGCCGGACACCCCCTCCTCGGCCAGGAAGAAGGGCAGCATGGAGGGCACGAAGTGGATCGTCGTGACCCCCTCCCGCTGCACCAGCTCGACGAGGTAGGCGCTGTCCCGGTGCCCCTCCGGACGGGCCACCACCAGCCGCGCGCCCAGGATCAGCGGTGCGAAGAATTCCGGCACCGAGACGTCGAAGCCGAACGGAGTCTTCTGGAGGAACACCTCGCTCTCGTCCAGGCCGTACTCGTCCTGGAACCAGAGCAGGCGGTTCAGAATGCCGCGGTGGGTGTTGACCACCCCCTTGGGCCGACCGGTCGAGCCCGAGGTATAGATGATGTAGGCAGCGTTGTCCGCGCAGGGATTGGCGAGTGGCCGTGCGTCGGGGAGGTTTTCGAGATCGTCGAGCCAGGAGAGGCGTGTTCCGGCGGGGAGAGCGTCCAGCGGCAGCGCGCCGGCATGACATCGATGGGTCAGCAGGACCGCCGGCCGGGCGTCCTCCATGATCATCGCCAGGCGCTGCGCCGGCAGGCTCGGCTCGAGCGGCAGGTAGGCGCCGCCGGCGCCGACCACGCCCAAGAGAGCGACGACCAGGTCGACCGAGCGCTCCGCGGCCACGCCCACCACCACTTCGGGCCCGACCCCCAGCCCCTCCAGGTGCCGGGCCAGGGCAGCGGCCCGCCGCGACAGCTCGCCGTAGGTGACCCGCTCCTCCTCGAAGACCACCGCGATCTCATCGGCTGACCGCTCCGCCTGCGCCGCGAACAGCTCCCAGAGGCTCGACTCGCTGGCCGGGCCGGCCGTGTCGTTCCAGGCCCGGAGCTGGAGGATCTCCGCCTCGGTCAGGACCGGCAGCTCGGAGAGCGCCAGGTCCGTGCGCCCGGCGACCGACCGCAGAAGCAGCTCGAAGCGCTCCATCAGGCGCGCCGCGGTCGCGGCGTCGAACAGGTCCGAGTTGTACTGCAGCGCGAAGCTCAGCCCTCCCTGCCTCTCCACCGCGTGGAGCATCAGGTCGAAGGGAGCCGGCGGATGCTCGACCGACAGCGTCTCCAGCCGGAAGTCCTCCGGCCCGATCGCGACCCCCTCCTCGCCGAGCGCGAAGGCGGTGAGCCCCTCGGCGCCGCGTGTCTCCTTCTGCATCACGAACGAGACCTGGAAGAGCGGCGTCCGGCTGACGTCGCGCACCGGCTGCAGGTGCTCGGCCAGGACCGGCAGCGGAACGTCGCCGTGATCGAAGGCGGCGAGCACCCGCTCCTTCGTGCGCTCCAGGAGCTCCGCGAACGTGGGATCGCCGGCCAGGTCGCCGCGCAGGACGACCGGGTTGACGAAGTAGCCGACCGTGCCGGCGAGCTTCGAGTTCGTGCGGCCGGCCCGCGGCGCGCCGACCGCCAGGTCCTCCTGGCCGCTGTGGCGGGCGAGGAGCGCCTGGAACCCGGCAATCAGGGTCATGAACAGGGTGCCGTGCCGCTCCCGGCTGCGCGCGCGCAGGTCCGCCGCGAGCTCGCCGGAGAGCCGCAGCCGGTGGCAGTCTCCACGGTAGGTCTGGACCGCCGGCCGCGGCCGGTCGGTGGGAAGCTCCAGCGCCGGCAGGGCCGCGAGAGCCTCCTGCCACCAGGCCAGCAGCCCCTCGCCGCGCTCGCAGGCCAGGGCCTCCCGCTCCAGCCGCACGTGCTCCTCGTAGGGGAGCCCCGGCGGCGGGAGCTGCTCCCCGCGGTACAGCGCGGGCACCTCGCGCATCACGATCGCAAGCGACCAGAAGTCCGACACGATGTGATGCACGACGAGGAGGAGCACCGGCCCGCCGGCATGGCCGGTGAGCAGCGTGACGCGCAGGAGCGGCCCGTGCTCCAGGTCGAACGGCCGCCAGGCCTCCGCAGCCAGGTGCGCCCGCAGCCGCTCGTCGCTCCAGCCCGCGGCGTCCTCGCACGCCAGCTTGAACTCCAGCTCCGCCGCGACCTGCCGGCAGGGCTCGCCGCCCACGGCCGGGAAGGTCGTGCGCAGAGCCGCGTGGCGGTCTACCAGGGCCTGGAACGCGCGCTCCAGCGCGCCCGCGTCGACCGGGGAGAGCAGGCGCATCGCGGCCGCGATGTTGTAGGCGCCTCCCACGGGCGCGAGATGGTGAAGGAACCAGAGCGAGCGCTGCCCGTGAGAGAGCGCGGAGCGGTCGCGTCCCGAGGCCAGATCCCGTTCCATATATAGAACAGGGTGCGAGAGGGTCTGTGGACGTGACAATCTCATGGCTTCCTGCGACCCTGCATCGGGCCGTCTACCACGGGAACTCCTCCCGGTCCTTGAAGAACTTTCCGCGCGGGCCGTCGTCCGGCAGCATCGCCAGCCAGACGGCGGCCTCGGCACCCTCCGCGGTGGACCGCGGGGCCTTCATGCCGCCCAGGCGGGTGCGCACCCAGCCGGGCGTCACCGCGTTGACCAGGATGTTGTGCTCCTTCACCTCGTCGGCGAGGATCACGGTCAGGGCGTTGAGCGCGGTCTTCGAGATGCGGTAGCAGGGCCCGCCGGCGCCCAGCTTGGTAAACGATCCCCGCCCGCTCGACACGTTGACGATCCGGCCGTAGCCCTGCTGCTTCATGAGCGGCAGGAAGGCCTGGCAGCAGGCGAGCACGCCGAGGAGGTTGGTCTCGAGCGTCCGCCGCACCACGTCGAGGTCCACCGTCTCCAGGACCTCGTCGGGATCGATCGCGATGGCGGCGTTGTTGACCAGCGCGTCGAGCCGGCCGAGCTCGCCGGCCACGAAGCCCGCCGCCTCCCGGGCGCTGTCGGGCTGCGTCACGTCGAGCATCCGGCTGTGCGCCTCGATCCCCTCCCGGCGCAGGGTCCTGACCGCCCTGGCGCCCTTGTCCGTATCGCGGGCCGTGAGCACGACCGTGTAGCCGGCCGCGCCGAGCTGGCGGCAGATCTCGAACCCGATGCCGCGGTTCGCGCCGGTGACCAGGGCCACTCTCTTCATCGCTTCCCTCCTGCGCCAAGAACGGAGATCTCCTCGAAGAACTCGGCCAGCGGACAGTCCGGATCGGCGACGACGGCCTCGAGGAGCCGGAGATAGCCGTCGCGCAGGCGGACGACCTGCTGCGGATCGAGCAGGTCGCGGTTGTAGCGGAAGCGCCCGGAGAGCCGGCCGGACTGGCTGAGGAACAGGCTCAGGTCCTTGCGCATCTTGCCGGAGTCGAACGGCAGGGCCGTGACCTCGAGGTCCGACCAGCTCTGGCGCGCGGCGGGCAGCTTCGCAAGCTGGAAGACGACGCGGAAGGTGGCCAGGTCCCCCTTCTCGTGGAAGCTCAGGCTCTCGAAGACCGGCTCGTAGAGGATGTCCGGATGCTCGTGCGCCGCGAGCGTCACGTCGCGCACCCGCTCCAGCAGATCGCGGAAGGTGCGGGCGCCGGAGAGCCGCGTGCGCAGGGGCAGACCGGCGTAGAAGTTGCCGATCAGGCTCTCGGTCTCGGCCTGGTTGCGGTTGGCGAACAGGCAGATGACGACGATGTCGTCCTGCCCCGTCTCGCGGCAGAGCAGCGCATTGAAGGCTGCGAAGAGAGTCATGAACAGGGTGACGCCCTGATCCGCGGCGAAGGCCTCCAGCGCCCGCTCGAGCTCCTCCGGCACCGTGAACCACTCGACGCCCGCCGCGAAGGTGCGGTGGACCGGCAGCGGCCGGCCGCCGCGCAGGTCGAGCGACGAGGCGCCCCGCAGGTGCTCGCGCCAGAAGGTCACCTGCTCTTCCAGCGCCTCCCCGGTCAGGGCCCGCCGCTGCCAGCGCGCGAAGTCCTGGTACTGGACCGGGAGCGGCGGCAGGGGCGAGGGCCGCCCCTCGCGGAAGGCCTGGTAGAGGGCCGACACCTCGGAGATCAGGATCGCGCGCGACCAGCCGTCGAAGGCGATGTGGTGGATGGCGAAGCACAGCACGTGACGCCTCTCCGACTCCCGGAACAGGGTCAGCCGGAACAGCGGTCCGCGCTCGTAGTCGAAATGCGACCTGCCGTCGAGGATGCACCAGCGCTCGATCTCGGCCGCGCGCTCGGCGGCAGGCACCTGTTCGAGGTCGACGATGCGGAGCCCGACCGCGAGCCCGGGATGGATCACCTGCACGGGTCCGTCCACGCCGTCCCGGAAGCTGCTCCGCAGCACCTCGTGGCGGTCCACGACCTCCTGGAACGCCCGCCGCAGGCAGAAGAGGTCGAGCCGGCCCTCGAAGAGGACCATCGTGGTGAGGACGTTGGGAGCCACGGTGCGGGCTTCGAGCTCCCGCCCGTCCCAGAAGCGCTCCTGCGCGAACGACAGCGGCGGGGGCGAGCTGCGGTCGTCCCGGAAGGCGGCGATCCCGGGCTTTTCCAGGGCGCTGCGCCGGCGCTCGATCTCGGCCGCCAGGCCGGCCACGGTCGGCGACTCGAAGAGGATGCGCAGAGGCAGGTCGGCCTGGAAGACCTGGCGCAGGCGCGAGAACACCCGCGCCCCGGTGAGCGAGTGCCCGCCGAGCTGGAAGAAGCTGTCGTCCGGGCCGACCCGCGGCAGCCCGAGGACCTCCGCCACGACGCCGGCGACGATCTTCTCGACCGGGGTGAGGAGGGTGCGGCCGCCGGCGGCGGGGACCTGGACGTCGTAGCGCGCGAGCGCCCGGCGGTCGAGCTTGCCGTTCGGCGTGAGCGGCAGCGCGTCGAGGAGCACGAACGCCGAGGGCACCATCGCCTCGGGCAGCTCCCGGCGCAGGTGCCGGCGCAGGTCCTCGGGGTCGGGAGAGGCACCCGGCCGGGGCACGACATAGGCGACCAGGAGCTGCTCGCCGGGCCGGTCCTCGCGGACCAGGACGGCGCTCTCCCACACCCCGGCGTGGCGTGCCAGGGTCATGCGGATCTCGGCCGGCTCGACGCGCACCCCCCGGATCTTCACCTGCTCGTCGAGCCGGCCGAGGATCTCCAGGGTGCCGTCGAGCCGGTAACGGCCGCGGTCGCCCGTGAAGTAGAGGAGGTCGCCGTCATCCTTCGTGAAGGGGTTGGGCCGGAACCGCAGCCGGGTCTCCTCCGGATTGTTGAGATAGCCGAGGCTGCGGAAGGGGGTGCGCAGCACGATCTCGCCGGTCTCGCCGATCCCGCACCGCCGCCCGCCGCCGGCGAGGACCAGGGCCTGGGTCTGGGGCAGCGGCGAGCCGACCGGCTGCACGCCCGCCACCGGCCGCTCCGGGACTTCGTAGAAACACTTGGCAAGGGTGGTCTCCGTGGGGCCGTAGAGGTTGACGACGGCGCTCCGCGGGAACGCGGCGCGCCAGCGCTCGACGACCTGGTCCGGGAGAGGCTCGCCGGCGAAGAAGGTGAAGCGCAGCGCGTCCGAGCCGAACCCCGCCGGCGCGGCGGCGAGCCACGCGCTGGCGAGCGAGGGCACCGTGTGCACCACGGTGATCTCCCGCTCCGCGAGCCACGGCAGGATGCGCTCCGGGCTGAAGTCATCCTCGTCCGGAAGGCTGAGCGTGGCGCCGCTCGTGAGCGGCAGGAGGATGTCCCGCAGCACCACGTCGAACGAGAGGCCCGTGAGCTGGGCGGCGCGGTCGCCCGGCCCGATCCCGAAGGTCGCGCCCTGCCAGACGAGGAAGTGGCTGGGCCCCTTCTGGCGGCCGAGGACCGCCTTCGGCCTGCCGGTCGTCCCCGAGGTGAAGAAGACGTATGCCGGGTCGTCGGGCGCGGGCAGGGGAAGCTCCACGGCCGGCGCTTCGGGCGGCACGATCGGGAGCGACTCCAGCAACCATGCGTCCTCGGGCTGCTCCTCTCCGAGGTAGACCAGGCAGACGGGCTTCGCCTCGTCGACCATCACGCGCAGCCGCGCCTCCGGGATCCTGCGGTCCAGGATCAGGAGGGCACCGCCCGACAGGAAGGCTCCCAGGAGGCTCGCGATCAGCTCGGGGCTCCGGGGTCCGCTCACCGCGACGACTTTCCCGGGCCCGCCGCCCGCGGCCAGGATGGCATGGGCGATCTCCCGCGCCCGGGTCCCCAGCTCGGAGCAGGTCCAGGCCCCTCCGTTCCAGGTCAGGGCCTCCTCCTCCGGCAGCTCCCGCTCGCGGTCGAGGAACAGGCTCGCGACCGGCGGGAAGGACGGCTCCGCGAGCGTCTCGCCGGGATCCGGCAGCAGCGCCCGCGCCGCGGCGGTCACCAGCGGGAACGCGTCCACCGGCTCCTCCCGCCGCTCGACGGCCTGCGCGAGCAGCAGCTCGAGCTTGTCGAGCAGGTCCGCGATGCGCGCCTCGTCGAACAGGTCGGCGTTGTAGACCAGGTTGATCGACACGCCCGAGCGGACCTCGGAGAGATAGAAGGTCAGGTCCATCTTCGACGGGACCTCGGCCGGCGTCAGGACCTTCAGCGAGAGACCCGGCAGGGAGAGGTCGTAGCTCGGCAGGTTCAGCATGTTGAACAGGACCTGGAAGAGCCCGCTCCGGGACAGGTCGCGATCGCGGCGCAGGCGGGCGAGGACCGCCTCGAAAGGCACGTCCTGGTTCGCGTAGGCCTCCAGCGTGACCTCGCGGACCCGCGCCACCAGCTCGCGGAAGCCCGGACGGCCGGAGAGGTCGGTGCGCAGCACGAGCGTGTTGAGGAAGCAGCCGATCAGGCCCTCGGTCTCGCGCCGCTGGCGGCCGGCGATGGGGGCGCCCACCGCCACGTCGTGCTCGCCGCTGTGCCGCGAGAGCAGCGCCTGCGTGGCCGCGAGGAGCGTCATGAAGAGCGTCGCGCCCTCCTCGCTGCCGAACCTCTTGAGCCGCGCGGTCAGGTCCGGGGACAGCGCGAGCTGCCGCGCCCCGCCGCGGAAGGTCTGGACGGCCGGGCGCGGCCGGTCGGCCGGCAGCTCGGCGGGAGCGATCTCGCCGCCCAGGCGGCGCTCCCAGTAGGCGAGCTCGGCCTCCCCGGTCGCGGCGACCTGCTCGCGCTGCCAGACCGCGAAGTCGGCATACTGGATCGGCAGCTCCGGCAGCGGCGAGGGGCGCCCGGCGACCGCCGCCGCGTAGAGCGCTCCCACCTCGCCGACGAGCACGCCGATCGACCAGCCGTCCGAGATGATGTGGTGGAGGTTCAGCAGGAACCGGTGCCGGTCCCGGCTCAGCCGCAGGAGGAGCGCCACGGCGAGCGGCCCCTTCTCCAGATCGAATCCCCTCCCCGCCTGCTCGCGCTCCAGCCGCTCCGCCTCGGAGAGGCCCTCCTGAGCCGGCAGGGCCGAGAGGTCCACGAGCGGCAGGGGGAAGGCGGCAGGCGGCGGCGCGATCTGCTGGCGGGGGGAGCCCTCGACCTCCATGAAGGTGGTGCGCAGCGACCCCTGCCGGCGCGCGACCCCGGTCAGCGCCGCCGACAGGGCATGGGGGTCGAGAGCTCCCGAAAGCTCCACCGCGAGCGGCATGTTGTAGGTGTCCGAGCCGGGCTCGAGCTGCTCCAGGAGCCAGAGCCGCTCCTGGGCGAAGGAGAGCGGCAGGCCCGGCCCGGCTGGCTGGAGCGCCGGCTTCGCGAGCAGGTTGCGCAGCAGGCAGTCCGGGTCGGCGACGGCGGTCTCGAGGATCCGGAGGTAGCGGTCGCGCAGCCGCACGACCCGCTCGGGATCGAGCACGTCGCGGTTGTACTTGAAGCGTCCGGCAAGCCGGCCCGACTGGGTGAAGGCCAGGCTCAGGTCCTGGCGGATCCTGCCGGTGTCGAAGGGCAGGCGAGTGACCTTGACGTCCGACAGGACCTGCTGGGAGAGCGGCAGCTTGGCGAGCTGGAACATGACGCGGAACGTCGCGAGCCCGCCCCGGTCCCCCTCTTCGAGGAAGCCCTGGCCCTCCATCACCGGCTCGTAGAGGATGTCCGGATGCTCGTGCGCCGCGAGCGTCACGTCGCGCACCCGCTCCAGCAGATCGCGGAAGGTGCGGGCGCCGGCGAGCCGCGTGCGCAGGGGCAGCCCGGCGAAGAAGTTGCCGAGCAGGTTTTCCGTCTCGACCTGGTTGCGGTTGGCGAACATGCAGGTGACGACGATGTCCTCGCGCTCCGTCTCCAGATGGAGCAGCGCCTTGAAGGCCGCGAGGAGCGTCATGAACAGGGTCGCGCGCTGCTCCACGGCGAAGGCATCGAGCTTCCTCTCGAGCTCCACCGGGACCGTGAACATCTCGAAGCCGGCCTTGAAGGTGCGGTGGACCGGACGCCGGCCGCCGGTGAGGTCGACGGGGATCGCGCCGCGGAGCTGCTCCCGCCAGAAGGCCACCTGCCCGGCCAGGGCCTTGCCCGACAGGGTCTGCCGCTGCCAGCGCGCGAAGTCCTGATACTGCGCGGGGAGCGGGCGCAGGGGAGAGGGGCGGCCCTCGCGGAAGGCGTTGTAGAGGACCGCCAGCTCGGCGAGCAGGACGGAGGTCGACCAGCCGTCGAAGGCGACGTGGTGGATGGTGAAGAGCGCCACGTTCTCGCGCTCCGAGCAGCGGAAGACGCTCGTCCGGAACAGCGGTCCGCGCTCGTAGTCGAACTGCGACCGCCCGTCGAGGGCGCTCCAGCGCTGGATCTCCGCCTGCTGCCGGCCCGGAGCGATCCCTTCCAGGTCCACGACGGGGAACCGCACGGGCACCGTGGCATGGATGACCTGGACCGGCCCTCCGGCGCCGTCGCGGAAGCTCGTCCTCAGCACCTCGTGGCGGTCGACGATCTCCTGCATCGCCCGCTCCAGGCAGGCGAGGTCGAGACGGCCTTCGAAGGCCACCATGATCGGGATCGTGGAAGCGACGGTACGGGCTTCGAGCTGCCGTCCCGTCCAGAAGCGCTCCTGCGCGAAGGAGAGGGGCGGCGGCGTGCTCCGGTCCTGGCGGAAGGAGGAGATCGTCGCAGGGGCTCCGTCGTGCCGGCGCAGGCGCTCGATCTCCGCGGCCATGCCGGCCACGGTCGGCGCTTCGAAAAGAATCCGCAGAGGCAGCTCCACCTGGAAGAGCTGGCACAGGCGGGAGATCACCTGCGCTCCGGTCAGCGAATGTCCGCCGAGCTGGAAGAAGTTGTCGTCCGGGCCGACCTGCGGGACGCCGAGGACCTCGGCGCAGATCCCGGCGACGATCTCCTCGACGGGAGTGCGCGCGGTGCGCGGCGCGGCGCTGGCAGAGCCCTCGGGCTCGATCTTCGCGAGCGCCCGGCGGTCGACCTTGCCGTTCGGCGTCAGCGGCATGGCGTCGAGGAGGGCGAAGGCCGCGGGCACCATGTAGGACGGGAGCCGCTGCCAGAGATAGGCGTGGAGGTCCTCGGCGCGGGCCGAGCCGGGCTCGGCGGGCACGACGTACGCGACCAGCCCGCGGCCGCCCGGCAGGTCCTCGCGCAGCAGCACGGCCGCCTCCCGCACGCCCGGATGGCTCGCCAGCAGCGCCTCGATCTCTCCGAGCTCGACGCGGAAGCCCCGCAGCTTGACCTGGAAGTCCGCGCGGCCGGCGAACGAAACCTCGCCGTTCGGCAGGTAGCGGCCCAGGTCGCCCGTGCGGTAGATCCGGTCCCCCGCCGCCCCGGTGAAGGGATTGAGCTGGAAGCGCTCGGCGGTCAGCTCCGCGTTGCCGAGGTAGCCGCGGGCCAGGTGCGGGCTGCGCACGGCGATCTCGCCGATCTCGCCGATCCCTGCCAGCAGCCCCGCGCCCTGGAGCACCAGGAGCTGCACGTCCTGCATGCCGCGCCCGAGGGGCAGCACCTGCCTGGCCTCGGCTTCCTCTTGCGTCACCCGGTGGAACGACAGCGCGCGCTGGGTCTCCGTCGCGCCGTAGAGATTGATGCAGGTCACTCCGGGAGCCATGGCGCGGAGCCGGGCCACGTCCTGGCGCGTCAGCGCCTCGCCGATCAGGGGCACCACCCGCAGGCTGGGGACTTTCACCGGGTCGCCGCCCGGCGGGCGCTCGGCGAGAAGCTGGCCGAGAGCGGGAGTCAGGTGTGCCACGGTCACGGAGTGGCGCTTCATCCATTCCGCCAGGCGCCCGGCGATCCCGATATCGGCCGGGTCCGGCACGACGATCGCGGCGCCCAGGTAGAGCGGCGTGAAGATGTCCCGCTGGAGAGGGTCGTGCGCCAGGCCGGAGAGCAGGGAGAAGCGGTCGTCCGGCCCGAGCCCGAGCTCCTCGCAATACGCCGGCAGGAAGTGCGAGAGAGACCCGTGGAGCCCCAGGATGCCCTTGGGTCCGCCGGTCGAGCCCGAGGTGAAGCCGATGCAGGCCGGGTCCTCGGGTCCGACCGTCACGCGCGGCGCACTATCAGACCAGACCGCAAGGTCGGCAGGCAGCTCCAGGCAGGGGCAGCCGGCCTCGTCCAGCCAGGACCGGATCTCCTCGGGAACCGGGCCCGCGGCCTCCAGGGCGACCCAGGCGCGGGGAGCGGCCAGGCGCAGCATCTCGACCAGCCGCGGCGCCGGGTAGGCGGGGTCCAGGATCGTGAACACCGCTCCGGCCGTGAGGACGCCCATCACCGCCTGCACGAGCGGCGCGCTGCGGTGGGCCAGGATCGCGACCGGATCGCCCGGGCGCACCCCGTGCGCCGCGAGCCAGCCCGCCAGCCGCCGGCTCCCCTCGAGCAGGTCGCCGTAGCTCCAGACGGCGTCCTGATCGATCACCGCGGGACGCTCCGGAGCGCGTTCGGCCTGCGCCGCGAAGAGCTCGTGGACTCCCCCGAGCCAGCTCCCGTCCAGGGGCGCCGCGGGATCGGGCAGCACCCCGCGTGCCCAATCAGTTACCAGCGAGAGCCGCTCCACCGGCTCCTCCGGCCGGTCCATGGCCTGGGCCAGCAGGCCCTCCAGCTGCGCGAGCGCGTCGGCCATCCGGACCTCGTCGAAGAGGTCGGCGTTGTAGACCAGGTTGATCTCGACCGTCGCCTCGGACTGGGAGACGTAGAAGGTCATGTCGAACTTCGACGGCACCTCGGCCGGCACGAGCGCCCGCAGCTCCAGCCCCGGCAGCGAGAGCTCGGTCCGCGGCAGGTTCAGCATGTTGAACAGGACCTGGAAGAGCGGCGTGCGCGAGAGGTCGCGGTCGAGCCGCAGCCGCGCGAGGACCGCCTCGAAGGGCACGTCCTGGTGCGAGTAGGCCTCGATCGTGACCGTGCGCACCCGCGCCGCCAGCTCGCGGAAGCTCGGAGATCCGGAGAGGTCGGTGCGCAGCACGAGCGTGTTGAGGAAGCAGCCGATCAGGTCTTCCGTCTCGCCCCACTGGCGGCCCGCGACCGGAGCGCCGACCGCCACGTCGTGCTCGCCGCTGTGGCGGGAGATCAGGGCCTGGGTGGCCGCCAGGAGCGTCATGAAGAGCGTCACCCCGCGGTCGCGGCCGAAGCTCCTGAGCCGCGCGGTCAGGTCCGGAGACAGCACGAGCTGCCGGTTCGCTCCGCTGAAGGTCTGCACGGCCGGGCGCGGACGGTCGCCGGGAAGCTCGGCGGGGGCGACCTCGCCGCCCAGGCGCGCTTCCCAGTAGGCCAGCTCCGCCTCGCGCTTGCCGGCGAGCTGCTCGCGCTGCCAGACCGCGAAGTCGGCGTACTGGATCGGGAGCCCGGGCAGGGGCGAGGGCCGGCCCGCCAGCGCCGCCCCGTACAGGGCCCCCAGGTCGCGCACCAGCACGCCGATCGACCAGCCGTCCGAGATGATGTGATGGAGGTTCAGCAGGAACCGGTGCCGGTCTTCGCCGAGCCGCACGAGGAGCGCCGCGGCCAGCGGCCCGTGCTCCAGGTCGAACGCCCTGCCCGACTGTTCCCGCTCCAGGCGCTCCGCCTCGCGGCGGCCCTGCGCGTCGGGCAGGGCCGAGAGGTCGGCGAGCGGCAGGGGGACGCGGGCGAACGGGGAGATCCGCTGCCGGGGCTGGCCGTCGATCACGGTGAAGGTCGTGCGCAGCGACTCGTGGCGGCGCACCACGTCGGCCAGAGCCCGCGCCAGGACGGCCGTCCGCAGCGCGCCGGAGAGCTCCACCGCGACCGGCATGTTGTAGGTGGCCGAGCCGGGATCGAGCTGCTGGAGGAACCAGAGCCGTTCCTGGGCGAAGGAGAGCGGCAGGCCCGGCGTCGGCGAGGCGTCCGGCCGGAGCGCCGGCAGGGAGCGCGGCTGCCCTCCCGCCAGGACGGCCGCATCCACGGCCCTGGCCAGGTCGACCAGCTTCGGCTTTTCGAACAGGGTGCGCAGCGACAGGTCCACCCCGCGGACCTCGTGCAGCCGGGAGACCATCTGCGTCGCCAGCAGGGAGTGGCCTCCGAGGTCGAAGAAGCTGTCCTCCCGGCCCACCCGGGGCACGCCGAGCAGGGCCGACCAGATCTCCGCGAGCATCTCCTCGGTGGGCGTCTGCGGCGCCGCGAACCGGGAGACGGCGCTCCAGAGGGGAACCGGCAGCGCCTGGAGGTCGAGCTCGCCGCCGGGGGTCCTCGGCAGCTCTTGCAGCGTCACGAAGGCGGCAGGGATCATGTACTCGGGGAGCGACTCGCGAAGGGCGTCGCGCAGCTCCTCGGGGGCGGGAGCGGGCTCCGCGGCCGGGACGACATAGGCGACCAGGCGCCTGTTGCGCGGCTCGTCCTCGCGAGCCAGCACCGCGGCCTCCCGCACCCCGGGGTGACGGGCCAGAGCCGCCTCGATCTCACCCAGCTCGACGCGGTATCCCCGAACTTTGACCTGATGGTCCAGCCGCCCCAGGAGCTCCAGGCTGCCGTCGGGCCGGTGGCGCACCCGGTCTCTCGTCCGGTAGAGGCGAGACCCGGCCTCGCCGCTCCAGGGGTCCGGCACGAAGCGCTCGGCCGTGAGTTCCGGCCGTTCGAGGTAACCGAGAGCCACAGGAACGCCGCCCAGCCACAGCTCGCCCGCGACGCCGCGAGGCGTCAGGCAGCCCCAGGCATCCACGGCATAGGCGCGGGTGTCGTGAACCGGGCGTCCGATCGGCCGGATGCCCGGGCTCTCCGGGGGTATCGGGGAGATGGCCATGCAGGCGGCGACGAGGCTCGCCTCGGCGACGAGCTCGTGGACCGGCGGCGCCTTCCGGGAGACCTCCGCCGTGTCGTTCCACTCGAAGAGGAGCGCCGCCCGCTCGGCGGGCGAGAGGACCGGCAGCTCGGTCACGGGAGCCTGCGGCGCGGCCACGGCCCCTTCGAGCAGGCGGGCGAAGCTCGCCGCGAGGCGCATCGCCGTCGTGGGATCGAAGAGGTCGCAGTCGTACTCGATCACGCCGCCGAGCCCCTGGGGAGCTTCCCCGAGGAAGAAGGTCAGATCGAACTTCGCCGTGCCGGTATGGATCGAATGGGACTCGATCTCCAGGCCCGGCAGCGACAGCCGCTGCGCGGCGGCGCTCTGGAAGGCGAACATCACCTGGAAGAGCGGCGGACGGCTGCGGTCGCGCTCCGGCGCCAGCTCCTCGACCAGGCGCTCGAAGGGCACCTCCTGGTGAGCGGAGGCGGAGAGCGTCGTCTCCCCCACCCGGCCCAGGAGGTCCAGGAAGCTCGGCGCGCCCGCGAGGTCGACGCGCAGGGCCAGGCTGTTGACGAAGAAGCCGATCAGCGGCTCGGTCTCGGTGCGCGTGCGCCCCGCGATCGGCGTGCCGATCACCAGGTCGTCCTCGCCGGTGTAGCGCTGCAGGAGCGCGGCGAACCCGGCGAGCAGCGTCACGAAGAGCGTCGCCCCGTGCCAGCGGGAGAACCTGCCGAGCCCGGCCAGCGTCTCGCCTCCGAGGTCGAAGGCATGCACCGCGCCTCTGCCGGTGCGCACGGCCGGCCGCGGATGGTCGGCCGGCAGCTCCAGGGCCGGCGGCATGCCCGCGAGCTGCCGGCGCCACCAGGAGACCTCGGTCTCCAGGAGCTCGCCCGCCAGGTGCTGGCGCTGCCAGGCCGCGAACTCCGCGTACTGGACCGGGAGATCCGGCAACGGGCTCGGCCGCCCCTTGAGGAAGGCCGCGTACAGGACCCCGACCTCCCGCACCAGCACGTCCATGGACCAGCCGTCGCTCACGACGTGATGCAGGGTCAGCACGAGCGCGTGCCGCCCGGGTGCCGACGCGAGGAGCGCGGCCCGCAGCAGCGGTCCGGTCACGAGGTCGAACGGCCGCCGCGCCTCCGCGGCCTCCAGGCGGCCCGCCTCCCGCTCGCGCGCTCCCGCGGGCAGACCCTGGAGATCGATCAGCGGCAGCGGGAAGTCGAGGCGCGCCGCGACCACCTGGACCGGCGCGCCGGCGACCTCCACGAAGGTCGTGCGCAGCACCTCGTGCCGCCGCACCACCTCGCGCAGCGCGGCGCCCAGCGCCCCGGGATCGAGGCGTCCCCGGAGCTCGACCCTCACCGGGATGTTGTAGAGCGGGCTTCCGGGCTCGAGCCGGTCCAGGAACCAGAGCCGCTGCTGCGCGAACGACAGGGCCAGCGGCTTCTCCCGCGAGATCCGGACCAGGGCCGGGATCCGGGACCTCTCGCCGGTCGCTGCCAGGCGCTCGATGCGGGCGGCCAGGCTCTCGACCGTCGGCGCCTCGAAGACGGTGCGCAGCGGCAGCTCCAGCCCGAAGGCGGAGAGCACCCGCGAGGCCACCCGGGTGGCGAGCAGCGAGTGGCCGCCCAGCGCGAAGAAATCCTCCGTGACGCCCACCCGCTCCACGCCCAGCACCTCGGAGAAGATCCCCGCGACCAGCTCCTCGGCACGCGTCCGCGGCGCCACGGCCGCACCCGCGACCGCCCGTTCCGGCGCGAGCTTGACGAGCGCCTGGCGGTCCACCTTGCCGTTGGCGGTCAGCGGCAGCGACGGCAGGAACGCGTAGGCGGCCGGCAGCATGTAGTCCGGCAGCCGCTCGCGCAGGAAGCTCCGCAGATCGGACAGCTCGGGCTCCTCCCCCGGCGTCCCCACGACATAGGCCACCAGGCGCTGCCCCCCGGCGCTCTCCTTCTGCGCCATGACCACGGCTTCCCGGACCCAGGGGCAGGCCAGCAGGGCGGCCTCGATCTCGCCGGGCTCGACCCGGAACCCCCGCACCTTGACCTGATGATCGATCCGCCCCAGGTACTCCAGCCGCCCGTCCGGCAGCCAGCGCACCAGGTCGCCCGTGCGGTAGACGCGTGCGCCCGGCTCTGCCGGCGAGAAGGGATCGGGGACGAAGCGGTCGGCCGTGAGGTCCGGCCGGTCGAGATAGCCGCGCGCCAGGCCCGCGCCGCCGAGGAAGAGCTCGCCCGGGACTCCCGCCGGCGCCGGCTGTCCGCCGCGGTCGAGGACGAGCGCCCGGGTGCCGGCGAGCGGCCGGCCGATCGTCGGCTCGCGCCGCTCCTCCCGGGACGCCAGGGCCCAGGTCGAGTAGGTCGTGGTCTCCGACGGGCCGTAGAGGTCGAGCACCCGGCATCCGGGCGAGGCCTCGTGGATCGCGTCGACCAGGGACCTCTTGAGCGGCTCGCCGGCGAGGTTGACGGTGCGCACCGACTCCGGCAGGGCGCGCTGGCGCACCAGCTCGGCCATGGCCGAGGGCACGGTGTTGACGAGCGTCACCTCCCCGGCCACCCCGCTCACCCCGCTCACCCCGCTCGATACCAGCTGCGGCAGCTCCAGCGCGTTTTCGACCAGCACCACCTTGCCGCCCCAGGCGAGGGTCACGAACAGCTCGAAGACCGACAGATCGAAGGCGATCGAGGTCGCGGCGAGCACGCCCTCCAGGTCCTCCGGCGGGAACACCATGCGCGCCCAGCGGGCGAAGGCCACGGCGCTCCGGTGCTCGATCGCCACGCCCTTGGGCCGCCCGGTCGAGCCCGAGGTGTAGATCAGGTAGGCCAGGTTCCCGGGCAGGACGCCGCTCGCGACCCGGGGGACGGCCTCCGTGCCGCGCCAGGAGCCTTCCACGAGCAGCACCTCCGCCCGGTGCCCGGGGAGCCGGTCCACGAGGTCCGGCTCGGTGAGCAGGACCGCCGCCGCGGTGTCCTCCAGCAGGAAGGCCAGCCGCTCCTGCGGGTAGCGCGGGTCGAGAGGCACGTAGGCGCCGCCGGCCTTGAGGACCGCCAGGAGCGAGGCGACGAGCATGGGCGTGCGCGAGAGGCAGACCCCGACCCGCACCTCCGGACCGACCCCGAGTCCGGCCAGGCGCTGCGCCAGAAAATCGGCCCAGCGGTCGAGCTCGGCGTAGGTCCAGCGCTCCCCCGTCGCACCGCGGACCAGGGCGGTTGCCCCGGGCGCGCGGGCGGCCTGCGCTTCGAAGAGCGCGTGGATGGGGACCTCCGAGGGCGGCAGCACTCCCCCGGAGCTCCACTCGGCCAGGAGCTGCTCCCGCTCCCGCGCCGACAGCAGCGGCAGCTCCGACAGGCGCCGCCCTGGCGCCTCCACGGCTCCGCCGAGCAGGCTCGCGAAGTGGCCGGCCAGCTTCTCGAGGGTCGCGGCCTCGAACAGGTCGCGGCTGTATTCGAACGTGCCTTCGAGACCCCGCGCCGTCTCGCCGAGCATGCAGGCGAGGTCGAACTTGGCCGTCCCGGTCGTCACCTCGGATACGGTGAGCTCCAGCCCGGGCAGCTCCAGGGTGCCCGACGGCGCGTTCTGGAACGAGAACAGCACCTGCACCACGGCCGGACGGCTCAGGTCCCGCTCGGGCGAGAGCTCCTCGACCAGGCGCTCGAACGGCAGGTCCTGGTGGGCGTAGGCCGAGAGCGTGGTCTCGCGCACGCGGTCCAGGAGCTCCGCGAAGCCCGGGTCCCCGGAGAGATCGCCGCGCAGCACCAGCGTGTTGACGAACAGGCCGATCAGCGGCTCCGTCTCGACCCGGTTGCGCCCCGCGATCGGCGTCCCCACCCCCAGGTCGTCCTGGCCGGCGTAGCGCTGCAGGAGGCCCATGAAGCCGGCCAGGAGCGCCATGAAGAGCGTCCCGCTCTGCTGCTGGTGCAGGCGCGCGAGACCGGCGAGGGTCCCGGACCCGATCGTGAAGCCGCGCTCCGCCCCGCGCACGCTGCGCACGGCCGGCCGTGGATGGTCCGTGGGCAGGTCGAGCACCAGCGGCATGCCGGCGAGCTGCCCGCGCCACCAGGCGAGCTCCGACTCCAGGAGCTCGCCCGAGAGATACCGGCGCTGCCAGGCGGCGAAGTCCGCGTACTGGACGCCGAGCTCGGGCAGCGGGCTCGGCCGGTTGTCGAGGAAGGCCGCGTAGAGCGCCCCGAGCTCCCGCACCAGAACCCCCAGGGACCAAGCGTCGCTGACGATGTGGTGCATCGTGATCAGGGCGACGTGCTCCTCGCCTCCCAGCCGCAGCAGCATCGCCCGCAGCAGCGGCCCGCGGGCGAGATCGAACGGGCGCCGCGCCTCGGCGGCGGCGAGGCGGTCCGCTTCCTGGCCATGCCCCCGCAGGTCCACGACCGGAAGGTCGAAGGCGGCGGGCTCCGCGACCACCTGCATCGGCTGGCCCGCGATCGACCGGAACGTCGTCCGCAGCACCTTGTGCCGCCGCACCATCTCGCCGAACGCCGCGGCGAGCGCCGCCAGGTCGAGCCGCCCTTTGAGCTCGACCGCGGCCGGCACGTTGTAGACCGGGCTGCCCGGCTCGAGCTGGTCCAGGAACCAGAGCCGTTGCTGGGCGAAGGACAGGACGTGCGGCTCCTCGCGAGAGACCCGCACGATGGCCGCGCCCGCGGACCGCTCCTCGCCTTCGAGCCAGGCGGCCAGCTCGTCCAGCTTCGGGCGCTCGAAGAGCGTGCGCAGCGCCAGCTCCACGCCGAAGGACTCGCGCACCCGGGAGACCATCTGGGTCGCGAGCAGCGAGTGGCCGCCGAGATCGAAGAAGCTGTCCTCCAGCCCCACCTGCGGCACGCCCAGCACGTCCGACCAGATGGCCGCGAGCCGCTTCTCGACCGGCGTGCGCGGCGCCACGAGCCCGGCGCCGCTGCTCCACTGGGGAGCGGGCAGGGCCTGGCGGTCGAGCTTGCCGTTGGGCGTGACCGGCAGCGCCTCCAGGGTCACGAACGCGGAGGGGATCATGTACTCGGGGAGCGTCTGGCGCAGGGCGTCGCGCAGCTCCGCGGCCGTGGGACAGGGCGATACGGAGGGGACCACGTAGGCCACCAGGCGCCGGTCCCCGGGCTCGTCCTCCCGCACCAGCACCACGGCCTCGCGCAGGCCGCTCTGGTGGGCCAGCGCCACCTCGATCTCGCCGAGCTCGATGCGGTAGCCGCGCACCTTGACCTGCTGGTCGAGGCGGCCCAGGAACTCGATGTTGCCGTCCGTGAGGTACCGCGCCCGGTCGCCGGTGCGGTAGAGGCGGGCGCCCGGCACGCCGGAGAACGGATCGGGCAGGAACGCCTTGGCCGTCAGCTCCGGCCGCCGATAGCCCGCGCAGAGGCAGTCGCCGCCGATGTAGAGGTCGCCCGGAACGCCGATCGGAGAGGGGGCGAAGCCGGCGTCGAGCACGTGGTAGCGGGCGTTCGAGATCGGCCGGCCGTACGGGATGCTCGGCCAGTCGGGATCGACGACCCCCACCGGGAACCAGTTCGACCACACCGTGGCCTCGGTAGCGCCGCCCAGCGCCATCACCCGCGCTCCGGGGAAGGAGTGCCGCACCCGGTCCGGCAGGGTCACCGGGATCCAGTCGCCCGAGAGCAGCACCCGCCGCAGCTTGCTGGAGCGGTCCGGCTCCGCCGGGAAGAGCGGCGCGAGCTGCACGAGCGCCGCGGGCGCCGAGTCCCACAGAGTGATGCCGCCGGTGCGCAGCAGGCCCACCAGGTGGTCGGGGTCCGCCAGCTCCTCGCGCGTGGCCACGTGCACCGTGGCGCCCACGCCCAGCACGCCGAAGATGTCGTAGACCGACAGGTCGAAGCAGAGCGAGGTGACGAACAGACCCCGGTCCTCAGGACCGATCTCGAATTCGCTGTTGATCCAGTCGACCAGGTTCGCCGCCGGCCGGTGCTGGACGACGATGCCCTTGGGCTCGCCGGTCGAGCCCGAGGTGTGGATGACGTAGGCGATATCGTCCGGCGCAGCTACTTGAGGCAGCCGGCCGGCCGGGCAGCGGTCCACGTGCCAGCCGGTCCACAGGCGCCTGCGGCGCTCCCCGGCCTGGGTGAGGAGCACGTCGTAGCGGAAGCGCAGCTCGTTGGGGAAGCCCTCGGTCCGGTGGTGGACGGACGCGCCCAGGTCCTGGAAGAAGCCCTCGTCGAGGTAGAGCTCCTGCCGTCTGCCCGTGACCCCTCGGTGCTGCTCGATCGCCCGCCGCAGCTCCTCACGCCGCCGCGCGTCAAGCACGTCGGCGACGAGCACCGCTCCGCCCGGAGCGAGACGGCCGAGCGCCCACCGCAGCACCCGTTCCAAATAGCGCGGCCCGGGGAAGAACTGCACCGTGCTGGCGAGGAGCACCAGGTCGAAACGTTCCTCCAGGTCCAGCTCGTGGGCGAACGCGGTCCGCAGCTCAACGTTCGCGATCCCTTCCCGGACCGCGTGCTCGCGGTTGCGCTGCTGGGTGAGCGGCGAGGGGTCGACGCCCGTGACATGAGCCACCCGGGAGGCCATCTCCCAGAGCAGGAGGCCCGAGCCGCTGCCGATCTCCAGCACCCGCGCGCCGGGACGCAGCCAGGGCCCGGCCAGGGAGAGGACGCGGTCGCGGTACTCGTCGACCTCGGCCGCGCTCATCGGCTCGCCCGTGAAGGCGCTGACGAAGCCGCCCGCCGTCTCCCGGTCGACCGCCCGCTCGGCCACGAAATCCCACAGCCCGCGCACGCTCTCCGGATCGATCGTCTCGGCCGGCGGCTCCGGCTCGGCGACGGCGAGACAGATCACGTCGTCGAGGGCCGGCAACCGCCAGCGCATCTCCTCGACCGCGGGCAAGAGGCCGGTGCCGGCGACGATCGCGGGCGCGCCGGTCGAGCCGAGGATCGACTCGACCCGGTCGGCCGGCCAGGCCTCGTCCAGGGCCACGTAGTGGCCGCCCGTCTTGAGCACGCCGAGGACGGCGACGAGCATGTCCAGGGAGCGCTCGACCCAGACCCCGATCGGCGCGCCGTGCCCGTGGCCCTGCTTGCGCAGCAGCCGGGCCAGACGGTTGCTCCGCGCGTCGAGCTCGGCGTAGGTCAGCCCGCGGCCCGCGCAGACCGCCGCGACCGCCTCCGGCGCCCGGTCCACCGAGGCCTCGAAGAACTGGTGCAGCAGGGTCGTCTCCGGGAAGGGAGCGACCGTGTCGTTCCACTCGGCGAGGAGCTGGTGGCGCTCTTCGGGAGACAGGAGGGGCAGCTCCAGGAGCCGCCGGGAGGGATCGGCCACGGCCTCGGAAAGCAGCCGCGTGAGCTGGCCGGCCAGGCGCGCGACCGTCGCCGCGTCGAACAGGGCCTGGCTGTACTCGATCAGCCCTGCGAGGCCCTGGGCGGCCTCGTTGAGGACGACGGCCATCTCGAACTTGGCCGTGCCGGTCGAGAGCGGGAGCACCTCGACCTCCAGCCCCGGCAGCGCCAGCTTGTCCGACGAGGCGTTCTGGAGGGCGAGCACGACCTGGAAGATCGGCGGGCGGCTGCGGTCGCGCTCCGGCGCCAGCTCCTCAATCAACCGGTCGAACGGCAGCTCCTGGTGGGCGTAGGCCGCGAGCGTCGTCTCCCGCACCCGGCCCAGGAGGTCCTCGAAAGAAAGGGAGCCCGAGAGGTCGATGCGCAGGGCGAGCGTGTTGATGAAGAAGCCGATCAGCGGCTCCGTCTCCATCCGGGTGCGGCCCGCGATCGGCGTGCCCACCGCGAGGTCGCTCTCCCCCGAGGCGCGCTCCAGGAGCGCGGCGAACCCGGCGAGGAGCGTCATGAAGAGCGTCGCCCCGCGCCGCTGCGAGAGCGCGTTCAGCCCGGCGAGGGCCTCGCCGCCGACCGTGAAGCCATGGACCGCGCCGCGCACGCTGCGGTCGGCCGGCCGCGGGTGGTCGATCGGCAGCTCCAGCGCGGGCGGCAGCCCCGCGAGCTGCTCCCGCCACCAGGCGACCTCCGAATCGAGGAGCTCACCCGAGAGATGCCGGCGCTGCCAGGCGGCGAAGTCCGCGTACTGGAGCGCGAGCTCCGGCAGCGGGCTCGGCCGGCCCCCAGCGCCCGCGGCACCCGAGGCGAAAGCTGTGTAGAGCGCCCCGAGCTCCCGCACCAGGATCCCCATGGACCAGCCGTCGCTCACGATGTGGTGCATCGTGACCAGCGCGACATGCTCCCCGGCCGCCTTCCCGAGGAGCGTCAGCCGCAGCAGCGGTCCGCGGCCGAGGTCGAACGGCCGCCGCGCCTCGGCCGCGGCCAGGCGGGCCGCCTCCCGCTCGCGCTCGCTCGCGGGCAGGCCCTGGAGGTCCACCAGCGGCAGGTCGAAGGCGGCGGGCTCCGCGATCACCTGGACCGGCCCGCCCGAAACCGCGGGGAACGAGGTGCGCAGGGCTTCGTGACGCCGCACCACCTCGCCCAGGGCCGCGGCCATCGCCGCCACGTCGAGCCTGCCCCTCAGCTCGACCGCGGCCGGGATGTTGTAGAGCGGGCTGCCGGGATCGAGCTGGTCCAGGAACCAGAGCCGCTGCTGTGAGAACGACAGCTCCAGCGGCTGGTCCCGGCGGACCTGCACGAGAGCGTCTTCCTCGGTTCCCGTTTCGCGGTCGATCCGGGCGGCCAGGAGCTCGACGGTCGGCGCCTCGAACAGCGCCCGCAACGGCAGCTCGACCCCGAGGATGGAGCGGACCCGCATGGAGACCTGGATCGCCAGCAGCGAGTGGCCGCCGAGCGCGAAGAAATCGTCCTCAGCCCCGACTCTCTCCACCCCCAGGACCTCGGCGAAGATCGCCGCCACCCGCTCCTCGGTCCCGGTCCGCGGCGCCGTGGCCTCTGCCGCGCCTTCCGGCTCGGGCAGCGCCCTGCGATCGAGCTTGCCGCTCGGCGTGAGCGGCAGCGCGGGCAGGATCACATAGGCGGCCGGCACCATGTAGCCCGGCAGCCGCTCGCCCAGGAAGGCGCGCAGCTCGCGGCCGGAGGGCGCCTGCCCGTCGGCGGCCACGTAGGCCACCAGGCGCCGGCCGAGGACCACGACCGCCGCCTCCCTCACCGCCGGATGCCCGCGCAGCGCGGCCTCGATCTCGCCGGGCTCAATGCGGAACCCGCGCAGCTTGATCTGATGGTCGATCCGGCCGAGGAAATCGAGCTCGCCGCCGGGCCGCTGGCGCACCAGGTCCCCCGTGCGGTAGAGGCGCGCCCCGGCCGCGCCGCTCCAGGGGTCCGGCAGGAAGCGCTCGGCCGTGAGCGCCGGCCGGTCGAGGTAGCCGCGCGCGAGGCTCGCGCCGCCGATCCACAGCTCGCCCGTGCCCCCGCGCGGAGATAAACCGCCGTGCGAGTCGACCACCCAGGTCCGGACGTTGTGGATCGGCCGCCCGATCGGCGGCGCCCCTGGGATCTCCGGCGGCACAGCCGCGGAGGTGGAGACCACGCTCACCTCGGTCGGGCCGTAGTGGTTGATCAGGGCGAACGGCAGGCCGGGCCGCGGCGCCCGGTGGAGGCGGTCGCCGCCGCACAGCAGGCCCTTGAGGGCCAGATCCTCGGCCTCTTCCTTCACGACCTCCTCGGCCAGCGCCGTGGGGAGGAAGCTCCAGGTGATCCCCTCCTCGCGCCAGAAGCGCACGACCTCCGCGGGCGAGAGGCGCGTCTCCTCCGCGGGGATGTGGACGCTGGCGCCGGCCGCCAGGCAGGGCCAGAGCTCCCAGACCGCGGCGTCGAAGGAGGGGTTGGCGATCAGGGTGCCGCGGTCGGCAGGGCCCAGGCCGTAGGCGGCGCAATGCCAGCTCACCAGGTTCGAGAGCCCCGCGTGCGAGACCGCGACCCCCTTGGGGAGACCGGTCGAGCCGGAGGTGTAGACCACATAGGCGAGATTGCCCGGGTCCACCGCGGGAGGCCGGAACGGACCCGCCTCTCCGGCCTCCTCGATGGCGAGGACCCGCAGGCCCTGGAAGCGCCCGGCCAGGGACCGCTCGGAGAGCACGAGCGCCGCCCCGGAGTCGGCCACCAGGAGGGCCAGGCGGTCGGGCGGAGCCTCGGGGTCCAGGGGGACGTAGGCGCCGCCCGCCATCAGCACGGCGAGGCTCGCCACCACCCGGTGGACCGTGGCTCCGGCGCACACGGCCACGCGCGCCTCGGGGCCGCATCCCAGCCGCCGCGCGATCCTGCCGGCCCGCTCCACGAGCTCGCCGTAGCTCAGCCGCTCCCCCGCCGCCGAGACCGCCAGGGCGTCCGGCTGCCTCCGCGCCCAGGCGGCGACGAGCTCATGCACCGGGAGCGATCCCGCCGGGGCCGCCGTGTCGTTCCACTCGCGGACGAGCGCCGACCGCTCGCCCGGCGAGAGCACCGGCAGCTCGGCGACCCGGGCCTCCGGCATGGCCACGGCCGCCTCCAGCAGGCGCCGGAGGCCGTCCGCGAGGCGTAGCGCCGTGGTCCGGTCGAAGAGGTCGCGGCGGTACTCCAGCAGGCCCGCGAGACCTTGTTCCGTCTCGGTGAAGGTGCATGCCAGCTCGAGCTTCGCCGTCCCCGTGGGCACCGGGTGGACCGCCAGCTCGAGGCCCGGCAGCGCCGGCGGGTCCGACGGGGCGTTCTGGAGGGTGAACAGCACCTGCACCAGCGGCGGCCGGCCCAGGTCGCGCTCCGGCACCAGCGCCTCGACGAGCCGCTCGAACGGCACCTCCTGGTGGGCGTAGGCCGCGAGCGTCGTCTCCCGCACCCGGCCCAGCAGCTCCGCGAAGGCCGGGGAGCCCGAGAGGTCGACGCGCAGGGGCAGGGTGTTGACGAAGAAGCCGATCAGCGCCTCGGTCTCGGTGCGGGTGCGTCCCGCGATCGGCGTGCCGACGACCAGATCGTCCTCGCCCGTGAAGCGCTCCAGGAGCCCGGCGAACCCGGCCAGAAGCGTCATGAAGAGCGTCGCGCCGTGCTGCCGGGAGAGCGCCGCGAGCCCTTCTCCGTCGATCGCGAATTCGTGGACCTCCCCGCGCAGGCTATGGCGGGGCGTCCGCAGATGGCGCGGATGGTCCGCCGGCAGGTCGAGCGCCGGCGGCATGCCCGCGAGCCGCTCCCGCCACCAGGCGAGCTCCGCGTCCTGGATCTCGCCGTCCAGGTGCCGGCGCTGCCAGGCGGCGAAGTCCGCGTACTGGAGATCGAGCTCCGGCAGCGGGCTCGGCCGGCCGGCGAGGAAGGCCGGATAGAGCGCGCCGAGCTCCCGCACCAGCACGCCCATGGACCAGCCGTCGCTCACGATGTGGTGCATCGTCAGGAGGAGCACGTGCCGCCCGGCCTCCGAGCGGAGCAGCGCCGCGTGCAGCAGCGGCCCGCGGGCGAGATCGAACGGCCGCCGCGCCTCGGCCGCGGCCAGGCGGCCCTCCTCCACCCGGCGCGCAGTCTCGGGCAGGCCCTGGAGGTCGATCAGCGGCAGGACGAAGCCGGAGGGCTCTGCCACGATCTGCACCGGCTCGCCCGCCGCCGCGGGGAACACGGTCCGCAGCGACTCGTGCCGGCGCACCACCTCGCCGAGCGCGGCGGCGAGCGCCACCCGGTCGAGGCTCCCTTTCATCTCCACCGCCAACGGGATGTTGTAGAGCGGGCTGCCCGGTTCGAGCTGGTCCAGGATCCAGAGCCTCTGCTGCGCGAAGGAGAGGACCCGGCGGCGCTCGTCCGAGGCCGGCACGATTTCCGGCTCCCCGACCGTCTCCCCGGGCCGCGCCGAGCGCCCGATCCACGCGGCCAGGCTCTCGACCGTCGGCGCCTCGAAGACCGCCCGCACCGGCAGGTCCACGCCGAAGACGGAGCGCACCCGCGACGCGACCTGCGTCGCCAGGAGCGAATGGCCGCCGAGCGCGAAGAAGTCGTCCGCGACGCCCACCCGCTCCACCTTCAGCAGCGCGGCGAAGATGCCGGCGACCAGCTCCTCCGTGGGGGTGCGCGGAGCCGTCCCGGCGCTCGCGGCCACCCTCTCCGGGCGCAGCTCCGCGAGCGCCCTGCGGTCCACCTTGCCGTTCGCGGTCAGCGGCAGCGCAGTCAGGAACACGTAGCCGGATGGCAGCATGTAGTCGGGCAGCCGCTCGCGCAGGAAGTCGCGCAGCCCGGAGGGCTCCGGAGCCCCGGTCTCGGGTCCGGCCAGGCAGGCCACCAGGACCGTGCTCCCCTCCTCCTTCCGGGCCAGCACCACGGCGTCGCGCACCCACGGGTGGGCCGCGAGCGCGGCCTCGATCTCGCCGGGCTCGACCCGGAAGCCGCGCACCTTGACCTGCGTGTCGATCCGGCCCAGGAACTCCAGGTCTCCGCTCGCCCGCCACCGCACCAGGTCGCCGGTGCGGTACAGGCGCCCTCCCGGCCCGCTGCCGAACGGATCGGGCACGAAGCGCTCGGCCGTGCGGTCCGGCCAGCCGAGGTAGCCACGCGCCAGGCCGTCTCCCCCCGTGAGCAGCTCGCCGGCCACTCCGGCCGGCACCGGCTGGAGGTTGCGGTCGAGCACGTACACCGACGTGTTGGCGATCGGCCGCCCCAACGGCACCGAGGGCTCCAGGCCGTCCTCCGTGACCGGATGGCAGCAGGTGAAGGTGGTGTTCTCGGTCGGGCCGTAGCCGTTGATCAGGCGGGTGCCGGGCAGCTCCTCCAGCACCCGGCGGACGTGCGGCACGGACAGCACGTCGCCCCCGGCCAGGAGCTGGCGCACCCCGGCGAGCCCCGGCAGGTTCTCCTCCACCATCTGGTGGAACAGGCCGGCGGTGAGCCAGAGCGTGGTCACGCCGTGGCGGCCCAGCAGGTCTCCGATCTCGGCCGGCGACAGCAGGCCCGGCGGCGGCATGACCACGCGCCCGCCGTTCAGGAGCGCGCCCCAGATCTCCAGGGTCGAGGCGTCGAAGGCGTAGGGCGCGAGCTGCAGGAACACCTCGTCCGGGCCGAAGCGGGCATAGCCCGTGCCGCGCACCAGGCGCACGACCGCCCGGTGCGGCACGGCGACGCCCTTGGGCTCGCCCGTCGAGCCCGACGTGTACATCACGTAGGCGAGGCCCGAGGCCGGAACCTCCGCCGGCTCCTCGGCCGGGGCTTCGAACGGCTCGCCGCGGTCCAGGCAGAGGACCGCGGCGCCGGTCTCCGGCAGCCCGGCGAGCCAGCGCTCCTCGGTCACCAGCACGGAAGCGGCGCTGTCGCGCACCAGGTAGGCCAGGCGCTCCTGCGGATAGGAGGGGTCGAGCGGCATGTAGGCGCCGCCCGCTTCGAGCACCGCGAGCGTCGCCACGATCCGCGCCGGCGAGCGGTCCAGGCAGACGCCCACCCGCACCTCGGGACCGACGCCCAGGGCGCGCAGGCGGCGCGCCCAGAGGCCGGCCTGCTGCCTCAGCTCGCCGTAGGTGAGGGATTCGTCCATGCCCACCACGGCCACGGCGTCCGGCCGGAGCGCCGCCTGCTCGGCGAACAGGCCATGGATCGTGGCTTCCCGCGGGTAGGACGTGGCCTCGCCGCTCCAATCGGCCAGGAGCTGCTCCCGCTCCGCCGCGGACAGCAGCGGCAGCTCGGAGATGAGCCGCCGAGGATCTTCCACGGCCGCGGCCAGCAGGCGGGTGAAAGAGCCGGCCAGGCGATCGATCGTGGCGCCGTCGAACAGGTCCGTGCGGTAGCCGAACGTCCCGGAAAGGAGGCCCCCGGCGTCAACCCCGAGGGTGAGGATCAGATCGAACTTCTCGGTCTCCGCCTCCAGCGGCCAGAGGGCTGCTTCGACATCGCCGAGGCGCAGCGCCGGCGGCGGCTCGGCCTCCAGGACGAACGAGACCTGGAACAGCGGCGAGTAGCTCAGGTCGCGCCGCGGATGCAGCTCCTCGACGAGCTTCTCGAACGGCACGTCCTGGTGGCCATAGGCGTCGAGCGCGGTTTCCCGCACCCGGGCGAGCAGGGCCGCGAACGACGGCTCGCCCGAGAGGTCGGTGCGCATCACCAGCGTGTTGACGAAGAACCCGATCAGCCCCTCGGTGCGCAGGTCGCGCCGGCCGGCCACCGGCGTGCCGACGCTCACGTCCTCGGAGCGGCTCACGCGCGAGAGCAGGGCCTGGAACGCGGCCAGGACCGCCATGAACAGGGTGACTCCCTGGCGCCGCGCCATCGCGCTCGCAGCGGCCAGCAGGCCGGGCGGCAGCGCCACCGCGCGGCTCGCGCCGCGGTCGCCCATCACCGCCGGCCGCGGACGGTCGAGCGGCAGGTCGAGCACGGCGGGAGCGCCCGCCAGCCGCGCCCGCCAGTGCGCGATCTCGGACTCCAGCAGCTCGCCCCGGAGCCAGCTCCGCTGCCAGACCGCGTAGTCGGCATACTGGACTTCGAGCGCCGGCAGCTCGGGAGCGCGGCCCTGCGACAGCGCGCCGTAGGCCTCGCCCAGCTCGCGGGCCAGGATGCGCAGCGACCAGCCGTCGCTGACGATGTGATGCATGTTCAGGAAGAGCAGGTGCTCGTCCTCTCCGAGCCTCGCCAGGCCCGCCCGCAGCAGCGGCCCGAGGGAGAGGTCGAACGGACGCCGAGCCTCGGAGGCCAGGCTCGCGAGGTCGATCTCCGCCAGGACGAAGGGCGCCGGCGGATCGACGACCTGGACCGGCCCGTCCGCGAAGCGGGTGCGCAGCGACTCGTGGCGGCGCACCACCTCGCCGATCGCGACGGCGAGCACCGCCGGATCGAGAGGACCTCGCAGGCGGATCGCGGCCGGCATGTTGTAGACCGCGCTCTCCGGCTCCATCTGGTGCAGGAACCAGAGCCGCTGCTGCGCGAAGGAGAGCGGCAGCGGCTGATCGCGAGACACGGGCACCAGGGGCGGAGCCGCGCTCCGATTCGTGCCCTCGATCGCCCGGGCGAGGGCCGCCACGGTCGGCGTCTCGAAGACACGATGGAGCGGCAGCTCGACCCGCAGGGCCTCGCGGACCCGCGCGGCCAGTCTCATGACCGCGAGCGAGTGGCCGCCATGCTCGAAGAAGTCGTCCTCGACGCCGATGCGCTCCACCTGGAGCACCTCGGCGAACAGGCCCGCAAGCAGCTCTTCGAGCGGCGTGCGCGGCGCAACGATCCCACGCGCGGGCTCGGCCGCGGGCTTCCACCGGGAGAGCGTCCGGCGATCGAGCTTGCCATTGGGCAGGCGGTCGAGCGCCTCGCCGAACGCGAACGACGGCACCATGTAGGCCGGCAGGCGGGCGGCCAGGTACTCGCGCAGCCGGTCGGCCGTGGCGCCCGTGGAGGACACCACCACGCAGGCGAGGAGCGACTTCTCCGGTCCCTCCTGGCGCACCACGACCGCGGCTTCCCGGACGTCGGGATGGGTCCCCAGCGCGATCTCGATCTCGCGCGGCTCGATGCGGAAGCCGCGGATCTTGACCTGATCGTCGAGCCGCCCCAGGTACTCGATCTCGCCCCCCGGCAGGTGCCGGCAGAGGTCGCCCGTGCGGTACATCCGGGCACCCGGAGTGAACGGATCGGGCACGAACCGCTCCGCCGTCAGGTCCGGACGGTTGAGATAGCCGCGAGCCACCTGCACGCCGCCGATGGCCAGCTCCCCCACCGCTCCCAGAGGAGCCGGCTCCAGCCGCCGGCCCACCACGTGGATCTGCGTGTTGCGCACCGGCCGGCCGATCGGCACCGGCCGCGGACGCTCCGCGGGCTGGCAGGACCACGCGGTCACCTCGACCGCGGCCTCGGTCGGACCGTAGAGGTTCAGCAGCGGGACCGGCAGCACCTCCAGGCAGCGCTGCTCCGCCTCCCAGGGCACGGCCTCGCCGCTCACCAGCACGCGGCGCAGCGACCGGCAGCCGGACACCCCCTCCTCGGCCAGGAAGAAGGGCAGCATGGAGGGCACG
>Ga0268265_10000672_pt1 | contig 33901 bp, 34 predicted proteins | sample KBSSwiS52_FD_190355 | JGI IMG/M metagenome (GOLD analysis project Ga0268265, IMG submission 190355) | Switchgrass rhizosphere microbial communities from Kellogg Biological Station, Michigan, USA - KBS Switchgrass S5-2 (SPAdes) (version 2) | ecosystem: Host-associated > Plants > Roots >...
ATCACTTCCTGTCCGCGATAGCTGTAATAGGGCATGACCAGGCGCCCAGTCATGATGACCTTGCGACTGCGCTCGTCATTCGCCTTGAGCAGCGCCACCCGTTTGTAGATCTCCAACTGTGTGGGAAGATCAGGCGCGAATTCGCTCGTCATGCCAGTGCTCTCCTTAAAAGAGGGGTCTTGTTTCGTCTCGGGCGGTTGCGCTTTGCAGTCCAGGCCTCTGCCATATCTCATCTCCTTCACCTGACCGCGGGCTTTGCGCGTTGCGATTCCGGACCGACTAGCGCCGCTCCCACACGAGAGGCAGGCGATCGACCCCCCAGACCGACCCATCTGTGTGCCACTGGACGTCTGCACCATCGGGAATACGGATATTCCGGAAGCGGGAGATAAATAGCTCCAGTACAACGCGTATCTCGCGTTTGGCCAAATGGATTCCGAGGCAGTTGTGAATACCGGTCCCGAATGTCATTTTGCGTTGCCTGCGATCAGGGTCTACAATGCCAGCCCGTTCGAATTCCCGCGGATCGCGACTGGCCACCTGGGTCGCCAACTGGATCGTCTCGCCGGCCTTCATCTGCACGCCATGAAAAACGATGTCGCGCGTAACTGTTCGCCCCAGACCTGAGACTCCGAATGCACGAAGAAGATCCTCAACCGCGCCTGGAATGTCGTCGGCGTTTTCATGCAACCGCATTTGCAGGGATGGGTTGGTGGCAAGGTAGCGCATGTACCAGCCGAGGCTGGACATCACGGTATCTAGCCCGCCTAGGTACAGCACCATGGCCATGGCAATCATCTCATCATGTGACAATGGACGGCCCTTTATAGCCCCTGTCAAAATGGCAGAGGTAACGTCATCCCGCCCCGGTTGCTTGCTGCGCTCCTCAAGAAAAGAGGTCAAATAGGCTGCGATGGCCTTGGTTGCAGAGATCTGTTCCTCGATCGTCACGCCCCTCATGAACCCGTGCTCCCATTCGAGGAATTGGGGCAGCATGTCGCGCGGCAGACCCATCAGGGCGAGAAAGATGTAAGACGGAAAGACGCTGGCGAACTCCTCGATGAACTCACACCCACCATTATGCTCGAAGGACGCAATCAATTCCTCTGCGACGCCGCGCACCATGGGTTCAAGTCGCTTCACGGCGCTCGGCGTGAACAATGGCTGCAAGACCATCCGTGAGCCCAGGTGTGCAGGGGGATCGATTTCGAGCGGATTGAGTTGCCAATCCACTCCGAGCATCTCGCTGATGCCACTCATTCCCCCGCTTTTGAACGTCACGGGGTCCAGAAAAATTTCCTCGATAAGCGCATTGCCGATGGCAATCCAACCCGGCGCTCCCCTGAACCCATGGGGAGACCACATGAGATCAGGCCCTTCAAACAAGCGCGTAGCCGCAGTGTAGGGATCGTCAAGCTGGGCGACATACTCGGCCAAGCTCATGTTCAATACATGAGCAGGCGGGACATGACCCGGAATACGATCTGCACCGTACGCGGTAATGATCGCCATGACAGACCTCCCAAATGCAGTTCACCGTCCTCAATTTTGCAGCGAATCAGCAAACCCCTGAACTGGCTGGTGCACTCTGGCGCAAGCCTCTCGAATTCGACTTTGACATTCCGATTGCATGCTAAAGTGCAGGAGTCAATGGGACGAAGGTTTGCGACGCGCGTAAGAATGCGCGCGTGATGGGCGAAATGGTGATCGACCGCTCGACTTTCGCCGGGCCTTGGTCCTCGATAGCCTGCATGAGCATTCGCGGATGGAGAGGCGTCGGCCTCGGAATCCGAGGCATCACAGCCTTGATTCTTTTCAGGAGACGAACAGGTGCTGGTGAACAGGGGTTAGCGCGATCCGATGGGCCGATACAGTTCCCCGCAAAGGCCTGTTAATGGCCGGAGGAGAGAGATCGATGCAGGACAGGCTGGGGGCCGGACAAGGCCAGCAGCTATCGGCTACCGTTCAGCACGATTCTCAACGCAAGGGCCGCCTTATCACACCGTGCCCTTCACATATGCCATCGTTGCCCTGGCCGAAGGCAGCCACGTGATCTGCATGGAAAGGTTCGACGCCGCGAAGTGGCTGCGACTTGCGGAAAAGCACCGCGTCACCGCGGCCTCGCTCGTGCCGACCATGATGAGCCGGACTGCAAAGTACGAGTCGGGAATCGCCGTGCGGGCTGACCTCAACTCGTTCCATTACCTCATGCATACTTCGGCCATGTGTCCCGAGGATGTGAAGCGATGGTGGATCGCGCGGGTGGGCCCGGATGTGATCCGGGAGGTGTACGGCGGGACCGAGAGGCTGGGGTTCACTCTCATAAATGGCATTGAATGGCTGCAACACCCCCGTTCTGTGGGGCGACCTCCTCCGGGCGACGCAGTCGTGATCGTCGATTCCGACGGCAAGCCGCTGCCCGCCGGGGAGATCGGCGAGATATTTTTCCGCCGTTCCACCGGGGTGGGCACGTCCTATCGCTACATCGGCTCCGAAACACGTGTCAGGACCGACATCGATGGCATGGGCGACGTGGGCTGGCTGGATGCCGACGGGTATCTCTACATCGCGGATCAGCGAACGGACATGATCGTCGTGGGCGGCGTGAACGTATTTCCGGCCGAAAATGAAGCCGCCCTCGAGAGGTGCCTGGCGTCTTGTGCACAGCTGTGATCGGTCTGCCCGACGCAGACCTGGGTAACCTGATTCATGCGATCGTCGAACTGGCGCAGGACCCCGATGTCCCTGATCCGGCCAGTGCGCTCGAATTCCTGGCGCCCGGTCTCTCCCGGTTGGCGCCGAACAAGCGCCCGCGCTCGGTTGAGTTCACGCATCAGCGGGTGCGCGACGACGCTGGAAAGGTCCGGCGTTCAGCCTTGCGTGACGCGCGGATACGCGCATCGTCGCATGGATGTGATTGATGGCCGGGCACCTTGACCAGGCAATCATTGGGCCGGCCTTCGGATAGGCAGGGATCTATATGCATTTGAACAGGCAACTGCCGTCTCGTCACCGGACCGGTCAGCAAGGAACGCCGCAAGTCGTGGCAGCATTAGCGCCGCAGTGCCGCCAAATCGCGCAGATCGTCGTCCGTGAGTACCCAGCCGGTCGCAGCGACGTTGGCCGCGATCTGCTCGGGCTTGCTGGCACCGGCAATGATCGAACCCACGCAGTCCTGCGCTGCCAGCCACGACAAAGCGAGCTCGAGAATCGTATGTCCGCGCTCACGCGCGAAGGACTCGAACTCGGCGACCTTGGCATGGCGCTGGTCCGAAACCTGTCTCTCGCGGAGAATTCCGTTCACGAAGGTGTCCGCCTCGAACCGTGACCCGGCCGGCACGACCGTTCCCTGCGCGTATTTACCCGTCAACAGTCCGCTCGCGAGCGGAAAGTAAGGGATGAGCTTTAGTCCGGTTCGCACGCAGGCTTCGATCGTACCCTCCTCGGCTGGATCGTCGAGCAAGTTGTACTGGTTCTGAGCGCTGGAAAACCTGGCGAGGCCGAACCGGTCGCTTGCTTCGAGAGCTGCGTCGATCATCGCACCAGAGAAGTTGCAGCAACCGATTTCGCGGACCTTGCCCTCCTTCAGGAGGCGGGTCAGCGCCTCGAGCATCTCTTCGATCGGCACGTTCGGATCGGGAAAATGTTGTTGATACAGATCGATGCGGTCCGTCCCGAGCCTTTTCAGGCTAGCCTCAATCGCATGGACAATGCGGGCGCTCCCCCGCTGGTCCTGGTCGGCGACATCGTAAACGCTGTATTTGGTGGCGATGATCACATCATTTCGCCGCGTGCCAAGCGTGCGGCCGATGATCTCTTCGGAGCGACCCGAACCGACGAAGGAATCGACGCTATATTCTTCGGCCGTGTCGATGAAATTGATTCCGGCATCAAGAGCAGCGTAAATGATCCGCGCGGACTGCTGCTCGTCGCACTTCTTGCCGAAGAAGTCTGTCCCGAAGTTATTGCCTCCAAGTCCTACAAGGGACACAGCGAGGCTGCCGATCTTGCGATATTCCATGCTCTCTCTCTCTCTCTCTCTCTCTCTCTCTCTCTCTCCATCCATCTCCGCGCCCTGCATCGTGCATTTCGAGAGGCAGGGGCATCGCAAGGTCCATGACATGCATTTCGCCATAATGCCGCCATCGATGGTGACCGTGTCCCTTAGCGCGGCAGCCCGGCATGATGATCGGGGAATCAAGCACAACTTCTTCAATCTCGGCGTGCCGACGGATGTAGTCCTCAAGCCCAAGTTGGGCGCGGAGGAACCGGACCGCAAGTCCAAAGAAGCCGGCCTGACCCGCAGAGGAGAGGTTCTCATCCGCATTTGCTGCCGACATGATGAGTTCGAGCCGGGGCATGAAGCCGAGATCGCCAAAATGGTCGAGGCCAGTCTGCGCTTTGGCAGCGTTGATAACGGCTTCCCCACTCAGGGTGACCGGATTGGCGTCGGCGTAAGCAGGCAGCTGCCGTTGGACGTCGGTCAGCACCGGGTTTCGCATGTCAGGAATACGGGCTTTTTCAGCAGTCATTTGTAGTTCGAATAATTTTTCTGGGTGACTGGATGATCAAGCCAGAGCATTTTTGGCGGAAGCGATGCGCCCTTCGAGCCAGCCGAGCAGAGCGAAGATGCGCCCTCCGGTGTCCTCCGTCAGAGCGTCCAGCACCGCGAGTTCTATCGTGCGGACGGGCTTGCTGTCGGGTGCGACGAACACCGCCATCTCGATGAAGTGCAATGCTTTTTCGAGGTTGCTTGCCGCCAGTTCGCGCTTCGCCTTGTCTGCAATCTGTTCGGCACCGCCCGCACATTCAACCAGTTCCTGCCATATTTCGGGTGCGGCGAAGGGATGCCCATGGGCGTGGGCATCCGGCTGAAGAGTTGCTCGTCCGGCCAGATGTCGTACTGGGTTTGTACGTCGCTGTCGCCAGGGCGGGTGTGCGTGTGCGATTCGAAGGCATGGAGCACTTCGATGAAAGCCTCCATGCAGACTTTCCAGTTCACCGCCATCGGCCGGATCACCGAAGCCGCGCGGAAGCGGTTGTGGAAATTCCAGCCTTCGACGCTCTCCCACTGCTCGACCATCTTGCCCATATCGTCCCGGAGCGTTGGCGCGTTCTGATCGAAGTTGATGAAAACGAAACCGTTCCACTGCTCGCACCGTACTTCGGCGAGCTTGTGGGTCTCCGCCTTCACCTGGGGCAAATCCCATTGGCACGGAATCCACTTGAGCGCACCGTCGATGCTCCAGGTACAGCCATGGTACGGGTACTTGAGCTCGGTCCGGTGCTGCAGCGTTTCGGTGCACAGTTCCCGTCCGCGGTGGAGGCAGGAATTGGCGAAGGCGCGGATCGATCCGTCCTTCTGCCGGACGATCAGGACCGAGCGACCTGCGTTCCGGTATACGGCGACGCAGAATGGCTCGAAATCACATCCATAGCACTCGCTCCTTGACTTCATTTTCGCATGCTACCAGCATGCGAAAGGAACTCGGTCGTTGAGGCGATGCAGCGGCTTGCGTCCTGGTTCTACACAAAGCGGACCGGCGTGGACTCAAAGCGAACATCACCAACAAGCTCACCTTGGGCGAGTACCAGGAGATCCGCGTCCGCCACTATCACCAGATGCTTGATGCATACCTTTATGTTCGTGATGGGGTAAGTTGAGGAGAATTCGGGAATGAATGACTTCCCAGTCCAATCGCGTCGCAGGACATCGATGGATCTCGCGGGCCGCACAATCGTCCTGACCGGGGGCGGTGCGGGGATAGGGCGGTCTGCCGCCCTCACGCTCGGAGGCCACAGAGCCCGAATTGCAATCCTCGACAGGGTACCCGAGCGCATCGATGCCGTCGCGGCCGAAGTCGAGTCCGCCGGGGGATCGGCGCTTGGAATCGTCACTGACATCACCGATGAAACAGCGGTGGACGCGGCGATCCGTCAGGTTGCGAAGCGATGGGAAGGCATCGATGTCCTTGTGAATTGCGCCGGCATCTTCGATGATCTGCGCCCTGCGGACCGAACCTCGAACGAGGTGTGGAACCGGGTCATTGCCGTCAATCTGACTGCCGCGTTCGTGCTGACGCGCGCGGTGATTCCTCTGATGGTCGCGGCCGGCAGGGGATCGATCATCAACATCGCCTCTGTCGCAGGCACCCGCGGGGGGGCGGGCGGCGCGGCATATACCGCTTCGAAGCACGGCTTGATCGGCCTTACCAAGTCCGTAGCCTGGGGTTACCGCAAGGACGGAATCCGCTGCAATGCGGTGTGCCCTGGCGCAATCGGCGAAACGGCAATTCTCGATCACAACGCGATCGACCAGGACTACGCCCAGCGCTGTTTTCCCATCATGTCCCTCTCAGGTGAACCTGGCGTTCCGCAGTCCATTGCGGATGCTATACTGTTCCTGTCCTCCGATCATTCGGCATTCGTGAGCGGTGTGGTGCTCCCTGTAGACGGAGGCTGGTGCGCAGGTTAAGCGCAACGGACGTTATCGGAAGCTTGCGCCGGGCAGGTTCTGGCGATTGCGCAAAGGGGGGGCGGATTGGCCAAGGGCAGGGGGATCAGGGCCGCCCAGTCAGAGGCGACGAGAGGCGCTCTGATTATCGCGGCAACGCGCTTGTTCGCGCAGAAGGGCTTTCATGCCACCGCCACGACCGAAATCGTGCAGGCTGCGGGGGTGACCCGCGGCGCGCTCCAGCACTATTTCCCGCGAAAGGAAGACCTGTTCAGGGCGGTGTTCGAGCGGGCCGGGCGCGGACTGGTGGATGCGACGGCGGAGCGGGTTGCGGCGGAGGGTTGGAACGGGTTCACCCGGGATGTCAGGGATTTCCTTGCCAACGTCGTGAATCTCGATGTCCAGAGAATAGCCTTTGTCGATGGCCCGGCCGTGCTCGGTTGGACGGAGTGGCGCAAGCTGCAGATCGGATACGGCCTAAAGATGATGGAGGCTGCCATTACCGACGGCATTGCAAAGGGGCTCGTGCAGCCCCAGCCTCCACGTGCGTTGGCGCACCTGATCCTGTCGATCGTCGAGGAAGCCGCATTGATGGTGCTCAATGCCAGGGACTTGGCAGTCGAGCCCGAGGAAGTCGAATTTGCGATGATATCCTTGCTAGGATCACTCAAACCCAAGGAGTCGAAAATTCCGGGTTGTGAAACAGGAGGCGAAGTTTAGCAGCGCTTATCCGGTTAGGTGCCAGCCTGACCCCTCGCATGCTGACAATATTGCTGCAGACTGTGAATCCTGCTGCCGGGGTCAAGGGGCTTCGCGTCCTGGGAGGGCAGACCTTCGGTGACGGTGCCCTTCGCAGACGTTGCACACTTCGTGATCGCGGATATGCAGTCCGCTTTGAACGGCGGCGGCAGGAAGATGCTCGAAGACTATATCCGCACAATATCGCCATCACGCAGTAGGTGGAGCGTCACGAACCGGCCGGTCGGGGCGTGATCCCGGCGAGGATCGCTCTTACGAGTGCGCTCGCCATCTCCGACGGCGTCAATGCTCCGTCCGCCTGGTACCAGCGCGCCGACCAGTTGAGGCCGCGGCGCTTCGATATGCTGGATAGCGGCCAGCGCGCGCATCTGATGCCGTTGCTGTCGCTTTCCTCCAGATCGTGCCATGTGCCGAGGCGGGTGAGCCGGACGGATCGACATCGCCGCCGCTCGGCCTGCTCGGTCCAATACCCGCCGTGCATAGTCACGTGGACGAGACTGACCTTGCCTTTGCATCACCGGAAAGTGTCCGCGGCCCGTCGAGGTGGCGGGGGTGTCGTCGCACCCCCCTTTGACCGGGCCTGCTGTTGCGATCCTCAGCGCAGTTGCGAATGCTTCAAACTTGTCTTCAGGCCGGATGACTCGGTGCTTACCGTAGAAACCGGAACACGGACCATCTTGGTCGCGGTAATGACTATCACTTGGTCGTCGCGCACGCTGTCTACTACACCAATCCGGCGACCGTCGGCGTCGCGGATCACCTGGCCCGTCTTCACAGAGACGGCCGCCGTGGTCGGTTGAGCCGAAGGAGCCGGGTCGTTAGCGAAAGACGGGGTGGATGTAGCTATTGCAACAGCTGCGACAATAGCGGACAGTCCAAGACTCATTGCAAGGGTTCCAATCAAATTTTTGAGCGTGATGAGTGGTTTGATCGACTAGTTGGCGAGCCAGGCAGTGTCAATGGCCCTTGTTGCGCCGCAACATTGCGCGGTTTTCCGGTGTCAATCCGGTGTCAAGCTGCCTGACACCCCGTACGTCGCGCCCGTTTGGGCGTCTTCGTGCCCATCCCGGTGGCACAAAGAACGCTATGCCTTCACCGTCGGGCGTTTCAAAAATCAGATATAGGAAAGAACCCGTACGAGACCGTTGGCCGCGGAAAACGCCCCATGTGTCGATTGACGAGGAGTAAGCCGCCGTGCATCGTCGCTTAACAATAGAAATATGGCTTGGGACGGAGGCGGCGTTGAACGTTTACAAACTGGTGGCGTTGACCAATTCCGTCGATGGAAGGGACGAGGAGTTCGGGCGGTGGTACGACCGCCAGCATATACCCGACGTCCTGGCCATTCCTGGTGTGCTTTCAGCTGAACGCTTCATCCTCTCCGGCGAGGGCCAGCATCGGTACATGACAATCTACGAGATCGAGACTGATGACCTGGATGCGGTGAAGGCGGAGATTGCCAGCCGTCCAGGCACAGACCGTATGCCGATCACGGAGGCCCTGGACGCGCAAACCGCGTCAGCGACATTCTGGGCGCCGATCACTCGAGCGTAGGAGGCAGGCAAAGTCTGGGTTGGCAGGATGATCCGGCTGGGCCAGGCGCTTAACATGACCTCGGGAGAGCGATCGGATGGCACAGGTATCAACATTCAAGGGAGCAATATATCGGGGCATAGGAAAAATCGACATTGTCGATCTTGCCTATCCTGAATGTGGTGACGACGACGTCATACTGCGCAATCTGCTCACCGGTGTGTGCGGCTCCGACGTCGCAGCTTATTATCATGGCGGCGACGACGGCATGATCTGGAAGGATCATGAATTTGGTCACGAGGCCGTCAGCGAAGTCGTCCAGATAGGGAAGAATGTGACAGGTCTTGCCATAGGCGACCATGTTTTTCCCAATTATGACAAGGCGCTTCGCGATCCCATGCGGATGGCGACTGTCGGCGGGTTCTCGGAATTTATCAAGATTCCGCGGTGCGAGGTAGGATATAGCGTCCTCAAGATCGACAACGATATTCCGATCAGGACCGCCGTTCTGTTCGAACCGTTCGTAATTGGAGCGCGCGCCGCGAGAAGCCTGGCTCCCGGTCCCGGGAAAACCGCGATCGTTTTTGGCGCCGGAATCATCGGTATGTCGTCCGCGATCATGCTGAAATGGGCTGGCTGCTCGAAGGTCATGATCGTGGATATTTCCGATCGCCGGCTGGCCAACGCTCAAAGTTTTGACCTGATACCCTGCAACCCTTCATCGGAAGATTTCAAGGAAAGAGCGTTCGCTGAATTTGGCATCGACCATTCAATCCTCGGCGAGCGGTGCGGTGCGGACTTGTATGTCGATGCGATCGGACACAAGGCTGCGTTGGACAACTTCACCAGGGTTGCGGGTTACAACGCGGCGCTTTCCATAGTGGGCGTCCATCACGTTCCGGTCGAGATCGATTTGAAATCCCTGTGTTTTGCAAACTGGCGCATCGGTGGCTGTGGTGATCTCCCCACCGAAGAGGCACTACCCGAAATACTCGATCTCATGCGGTCCGAAACCTACGACCTTTCGGCGTTGGTGACGCACGAATTTGGAATAGACGAGATCGAGCAGGCGATCATCATGGGCGCCGATACCAGCAAGGCCCAGAAGGTCTGTATTTCGTTCACGCGGCTCTAGGCCCGGCCAGGCGCATGTTCCTAAGCAAGGAAGACGTATGGGCAAGTTAGAGGAGGAAGATGGGCGAGTAGGCCGCTGCGTCGAGAAGCTGGTCGGCGGCCGCGTTGCTAGCCTGATCCGTGAAAGCCGTTGGCGACCATCCTGGATCGCGACGGTTCGACTGCGGGATGAGGATGTGGCCATTTATGTCCGTGGCGACCGCGGGGAGGGATATAGCTATCCGCTCTCCTATGAAGCCAATGTGCTCGGCATACTGGAGGAGAATGGCATTCCGGTCCCGCACGTCTATGGCATGTGCGAGGATCCGCCGGCGATCGTGATGGATTGTGTTCCCGGCGAGCGGCAGATGTCGGGGCTCGTCGGCGACGAAATCAAGCGTGCGGTGATCGACGACTATATCGCCGCGATTGCAAAAATGCATCGGATCGATGTCCGCCAGTTCGAGCAGCGGGGCCTCCGAAATCCGCCCGATCCCGGTGACCTGCAGCAGAATCAGCATCGCGCGAATGTCGACTTTTATCGTTCGCTGAAGTCCCGGCCTGAACCGCTGGTGGAATTCGTTCTCCTGTGGATGGACCGGAACGTGCCGCGCCACCGCAGCCAGCGCAGCTTCGTCACATATGATGCCGGACAGTTCCTCACGCATCAGGGCCGGGTCTCGGCGATTTATGATCTGGAGGTCGCCCATATCAATGACCCCCTCGTCGATCTGGGCGGATGGCGTGTCCGCAACACGTTTGAGCCGCTCTATCACCTCGGCTATATGTATCGCGAGTATGCCAGGCTGACAGGGACGGACATCGACTACGACGTCATCAACTATCACGTGATGGCGCTCAGTATCTCCACCAGTCTTTGCATTGCGAAACAGATCACCCAGCCGCTGGATACAGCCGTCAACTGGCTGGTGTGGGAAGTGGCTGGCACACGCATGGGTCTGACCGCCATGGCAGACATTTTGAAGGTCGACCTGGTGGCGCCCCGCCGACCCGAACCGCAACGGTCCGCGCGCTCGCACGCGGCGGAATCGATGAAGCTTGCCATCGATGCTCTGCCGCTCGACCGGGCGGACCCTTCCGCACCTTATCGCCGTGCCATGGCGTCCAACCTCGCCGCACATCTGGAACTGGTCGACCAGATTGGCGGTGCGATCGACAAGGCCAATCTCGACGAGGTGGAGGCGTTGATCGGTTATCGTACTGCCAGCCTCGCGGAGGCGGACGTTGCGCTGGAGAAGTATGTGCTTGCGGCAGGGCCGGAAAAGGACGTCGAATTGTTGCAGCTCTTCTTCCGCCGTAACGAGCGCAATCGGATGCTGCTACCCGTTTTCACCGAAGGGGTGGCGGCTGGTGACGTGAGCCCATTTCTCGATAACGCCCTCTTGCCGCCGATGCGTGAGGTGATGGGCGATCGATAGGGAGGATTGCTTACAAGGCCCCGGCGAATCAGCGCTGGGGGACGTCGGCGCGGTGCAGCGACAGCGTCTGGCCCGACCATTGCGGCTTGCGCTTTTCCCGGGTTGCGGCGGCGGCCTCCTGCGCATCGGGCAGGTTGATCGACTCCTTCGTCAACTGCACGCCATAGGGGCTCAACGCCGCGATCTGGCCGGCGATGACGAGCGAGCGCTCGAGCAAGGCTTCGCGAGTGTTGACTTCCAATATGCCGCCAAAGCGCTCGATATCGACCGCGCCCACACGCTGGCCCGTCAGCGCCATGTACCGCATCAGCTTGTTGGGCACCAGCCGCGCGGTATGCCGAGTGCCCCCCTGTGCGCCGATCAGTACCTCGGTGAGCGAAAAATGGGCATTTTCTGACGCCAGCACGATGTTGCAACCTGCGGCAAGAACGACCCCGGCCCCCATGGCGGCGCCATTGATCGCGCCGATGACCGGCAGGGGGCAGCGACGGATGGCGTCGAAGCATGAACGGGATACTTCCGACCGCGCGATCTGCATTTCCGTCGTTCTTGCGGCGAGTTCGCGCGTATCTGCGCCGGCGCAGAATATCTTCCCCTCGCCGGTCAGTATGATGCACCTTGCATCCACATAATCCTCGCGGATATTCAGAAAAGGCCACGGATCTCGCGGAACATCGCCAGCTTCATGGCGTTGGCGGGCGGGTTGTCGAGCGTGACTATAAGGACCACGGGGTGGACTGAAGCCCATTCGACCCGCACCGAACTGTCGCTCATTCAAAACCTCCAGTGATAGTTGATCGTTAGACGCGAGAGGGAAGGCGCGCTCCGGTGCGTAGCTTAGATCATGTTTCGGGCCGTCAGAATCTCTTCTGCAACCCGGAACCCTTCGAGGCCGGCGGGCAGGCCACAGTAGATGATGCTCTGGAGCAAGACTTCCTTGATCTCGTTCGCCGTGGCGCCGTTGGTGAGCGCGGTACCAATATGGATGCGCAGTTCATGCTGGCGGTTAAGCGCGATCATCATCGCCACGCACAAGAGGCTGCGCGTTTTGCGCTCCAGACCCGGACGCGACCAGATCTCGCCGAAACAATATTCCTCGGAAAGGCGCCGCGCATCGGCATTGAAGGCGTTAGTCGATGCTTCCCGCTTGTTGAAATAGTCCTGGCCGACAACGTTCCGCAGGATGTCGCGGCCCGCTTCGCGCATGTCAGTCGTCATCTTTCCTGTCCTTTGCTGGGGGCGAACTCGACGCCGGCACGACGTTCGAAATATCGGATAAGGCCGGCATAGTCATCGGCCGGATCCATCTCGTTGATTGCCTCCGACATGAATTGAAGCGCTGAAGTCATCATCCACAAGGGCGCGTCGGCTGCCAACGCTTCATCGACGCCCAGCATCATGTCTTTGAGCAGGAGTTCCGTCGCAAAGCGTGGCGGAAAGGTACGCGGAAGCACACACTGCGGCACCTTGTCTGTCGAGATGAAACTGCGTCCGCTGGAGACATTGATGACGTCGAGCATCGTCTCCGCGTCAAGGCCGCACTTGACGCCGGCTACCAGTGCCTCGAACGCGGTCACGGCATTGGCAGCGCAAAGCATATTGTTGATCAGCTTCATCTTCTGGCCAAGGCCGGGATTGTCGCCGATGACGAAGAGATGCGTTCCGAGGCTGGCCAAGACAGGGGCGACCTGCGACCGAGCGTCCGGATCGCCTGCGATCATGAACGTCAAGCTGCCGGCCTCGGCAGCGGCAACGCCACCGCTTACCGGCGCATCAACGAGCGCAATGCCCTTGGCAGCCAGTGCAGCCCCGACCCGCTCGGTCACCTTCGATCCCGTCGTGGACAGGTCGACGATGGTCTTGACCGCGTGTCCGTCGGACAGTCCACCTTCGGCTAGCAGAACCTGTTCCACGACCTCGGGTCGGGGGAGGCTGCAGAGAACGATCCCGCATGTGTCGCCAATTGCCCGTGGCGAGTCCTGCGATACGGCGCCCAGCGTTATCAGTCTGTTGACGGCGTGCTCATCCAGATCGAAGACGTTGAGTTCTTGGTCCCCGCCCACAAGACGCGCGGCCATCCGCGAGCCCATCTGGCCGAGACCTATAAAGCCCACTGTCGCGGTCATGGCAGCGACAGAATTACAGCTTCACAATCCGTGGGATTTTATGGGGTGGTCCCAGCTTGAGGAGATCGTCGTTCGGCACCAGCTCGATTCGCGATTCTACTCCCAGTTGCTTGAGGATTTCTTCCTTCAGTCGTTCTTCCAGTGATGCAAGATCGGGGTTGCCGGCATAACCGACGCGTAGCCGGAGGAAGTCTTCCGGTGCGTCCGGTCGAACGATCTGGAATAAACCCGCCTTGGATTCGGACTGGGACTCGATGGTCGGCCAGATGCTGATCGGTAGCAGGGCCTTGCCGCGCACGACGATCTGGTCGCCGGTCCGTCCTTTGACCATGAAGCGCGTATGAGTTCGCCCCGACGGGCACTTCTCGCGGGTCAGCCACACCAGATCCTCGCTGCGAAAGCGGATCAGCGGGTCGATGAAGTTTTGCAGAGGCGTCGCCACCAGTTCGCCCACCGTGCCGTCTTCTACCGGAAGGCCGGTTTCAGGATCGAGGTGCTCGACGAAGACTTCGTCTTCCCAGGCATAGGCGCCGGTGTGATTGGCGGCCTGAAGCGTGATGGTGGCGTCGCCCAGCGAGAGAATCTCGATGATGTTCATCTTCCAGCGCTGGGTCAGCGAGCGCCCGCGCGGCCCGAGCGGCTCGCCGCCCCAGACGACGGCCTTGCAACTGGAGAAGACCTCGGCGAGGTCGATGCCCGTGTCGATTTCGAACTGCTCGAGACCCATTAGAAGCGGCGTGGACAGCGCCATGATGATGGTCGGGCGGTAGGTCCGGCAAGTCTCGACGAGTCTGCCGATTTCCGCCGGGCTGTGGTCGAAGGTCAGCGGCGTCAGACCGAACTGTAGCAGAGGAGCTAGTGTCGAACCGCGAATAGTCGGGTTGATCGTTACCGCATATTCCCCTGGCCGCACCCCCAGATCCCAGAAGCAACGGTCAAAACGCGAGTCCGCCTGGGGACCGTGCAGGTCCGGTCTCGCCAGTAACGTTGGATCGCCGGTGGTCCCGGAGCTCCCGCTTATCGAGCGCAATTCCGAAATCGGTGCACACAGGATGCCACCAAAAGGGTCCCCGGTTTCGGCGCGATAATCGCGAATGTCATCCTTTGTGATAAAGGGGACAAGGCGGGAAAAGTCCGCAAGTGAGTTGATGTCTGAAGGCTTCACCCCCGCTTCCTCCCACTTCATCCGGACAAGGCCTGCCTTCTCATAGGCAAGTTCGATGACCTTCTTTAGTGCAGGAAACTGCAGCGCTTCAATTTGCTTGCGCGGCATGGTTTCAATATCAGGGTCAAAATAGGGGTGGTCGTTTTCCATGGCTCTTGCGGTCTTCCTGATCCTGAATTTTTCTGGGTTCGATTAGGAGGTACGGGTGGTTCCCCCAGGATAATTCCCACCCCCGTACAGTTGATCAAGGAGCTTGTAGTCCACTCCGCCCGTCGCTGTACGGGGCATCTCTTCCCGGAATTCGACTGACGATGGCTTCTTGTAGGATGCGATGTGCTGACGGCAATGCTCAATGATGTCCTGCGCGGACGCCTGGCTTTCGGGCTGTAGCACGACGATGGCCTTTACCGTCTGGATCCATTGCGGATGGGGCACGCCGATAATACCGCAATCGGCGACGGCAGGGTGGCGGCGAATGCAAGCCTCCACTTCGGCGGGATAGATGTTTTCCACGCCCGACTTTATCATCTGCACCTTGGGCCCAATGAAGGTCAGGCTGCCGTCCGCCTCGCGGCGACCCAGATCGTTGGTGTGATGCCATCCGTTGCGGTGCCGGTGGGCGTTGAGCTCCGGGCGCCGCCAATATCCGTTCATTACCGTAGGTCCGCGGAACACGATTTCGCCGACCTGTCCGGGTTCTACGTCGCGGTCCTCATCGTCGACGATCCGCATATGACACAGCGGTGACGGACGACCGAATATACCGATGGCGTGGCGTCCATATTGGGGCAAAACTGCCAGACCCATTACTTCGGTTTGGCCGTAGCCCGGGACATGGGTTTCGACGGGTTCGACTGTGACCATGCGGTTCCATTCCTCATTGTATGGAATCGACCGCAGGCTGCTCAGATCGTAGTGTCGGTCATGGTTCAACTGGATGATCTCGTCCATGGTCTTGCTGACGAGCCACGTTCGCGTGCACTTGTGGTCGTGAATCGCCTTCGCAATCGACCTGGCGTCACTACGGCGCACGAAAACATTGGTTCCACCCAGATGATACACGGCCAGGCACTGCATGAGCGTCCCTAGATGGAAAAGCGGACCGACGGCGAGAAACACCGTCTCGTTGGAGATCCGCTGCGTAGGGGCGAGCACCAGATTTTCGAGCAAAATCGTTTGCTGATTGAGAACGGCGCCATTGGGACGGCCGTCGAACGCCGCCGTGTAGATGATGAGCGTCCCGGAGGTCGTGTCGACTTCCCGATGGTCGTTGCGATCCGCACGACCCAAGTCTAGGAAACTATCGTATGAGTCGTCGCCATCGCCATCATGCTGCAGCCAGAGCCCGCCCGTGAACTTGGCCATTACGCGACCCGCACGAATGTCCCCGCCGACGTCCTCTTCCTGCCAGAACACGACCTTTGGCTCGAGATCGTCGATCAACTCGGCGATTTCCGACTTGCTCTGTCGCCAGTTGGCCGGGCACAGCATCGCGTCGAGCTGTGAGGCGGCGATGAGCAGTTCCAGGATCCGGTCGGAGTTTTGACCCAGCCAGAGTATGCGATCCCCTGCCTGCACGCCGCTGTCCTCAAGCGCGTTGATCAATCGGTCCACGCGCTCCAGCAACTGCTCGTAGGTCCTCGTCTGTCCGCTGCATGCATGGGCGATCTTCCCCGGGTAGGAACGGACATGTTCCTCCAGGACGCTGTAGAGTGACAAATGGCGGATGACGTCAAACATGGATACTCCAGAGTATTCGCGTGTGAGCAGCACCGCTTCGGTGATTTTCAACTCGGCCAGAGTGACGGGAGCGCCCTATGGAAAAGATGAGCGCGATTGAGTTGCCCTGTCGTCAAGCCAGCGAAAAGCGCCCGTTTTCGTCGACCGATCCCCTTACCCCCGTCGGCAGGCGCACCAACGGCAAGGCCCGCGCCCGACGGGCAGTAATCAGCAACTCGCCGCCTGACTCTTCAATGAACCATTCGTCCTGATCATGGAACGTCTCGCCTTCCGGCGAGACAAAGCCGAAGGCAGGGCCGAAGCTGACCATGCGCCAAGGCACGAAGCCCAGTTCCTTGAGCCGGTCGGCGGCTCCGTCGCGCGCGCAGATCAACCTTGCCGGCTGGAACGCCTTGACAACGTCTAGATTCAGCGCCGCCATTCCGTCGAGAATGGCGTTGGTGATACCGAACGCCACCTTGATAGGAAGCCGTCGCATGAACATTTCGGATCGACCGGCGTCGAAAATGAAGTTTTCCGCAATCGCGACGCCCCCTTCCAGGTTGGCGACGGAAATTTCATAGGGCCAGAACTGTGCATATTCGGAGGAGCCGGAGGTGAACAACACCATTGAGCCGGGCCCGACGCCCATTTTCTGGAACATGCGCATGCCGAACAAGGCGTCCGCGTGTACGTCGCGGAAACTCACCGGATAGCTTGCCACGGCATGTGATGTACGAATGCAACCATGCATCATTACACGTTCGTCGGTGGCCGATCCCATGATCGGCTTGGCCGCTACGTTCATCTATCGCTCTCCTAGTTCCCTGCTTATGCTGCAGTCACGCCAGTGGAATGCTCACCGGCGCGCTGCATGATGACCTCTCAAGCGTCCGTAAGAACCTTGGGATTGGCGATCTTGAACAGTTTCGCCGCGGTCAAGCCGAGAATGTCCGCTTTTTCCGACTCGGTGATGTCGATGTCACGGAAATTCTCCGCGATCACCTCGCGGGAATAGGGGAACGAGCCTTCAAGATGAGGATAGTCCGTCGCGAACATCAGCGTTTCGTGGCCGAGCACCTTCCGATTCTCAACCGCCGAACGGTCGTGCGAGAAAGCTGCCTTGACCTGCTGGGCGATAATCTCGCTGGGCTTCCGGCTCAGCTTCGGCCGTACATAGTGAAGGTGCGCAGGATAGATTTCGTCGAGGATCTCGGCCAGATAGTTGAGATAGGACGAGCCGCATTCCATGGTCGCGACGGTCAGCTTCGGGAAGCGGTCGAGTGCTCCGCTCGACACCAGGTAGGCAACCGCATCAATCGGCCCACGGCCAGAGAGCATGTAGTTGATCAGCGCCGCGCCGTTACCGCGTTCCATCGTAGTCTCGCCGCCGGTGCCGGAATGAAGGATGAGGGGCATTTCCGCATCTGAGGCGACGTTCCAAAACACATCCCACTGATCCGAATTGTACGCGGGCACGGCGCCGGGCAAGCGGCCGGGAATCATCGCCGTGGTAAAACCTGCTTCGACACAACGCTTCAGTTCGGCCACCGCATCTTCGATCGAGCACATCGGCAGAATGGCCGCCGGGATGAAGATGTGACGATGTGACTTAAAATGCTCCAGCACCCAGTCGTTGTAAACAACGCAGGAAGCAATCTCCAGATCGCGGTCACCCAGGCGCGACGTCATCAGGCCTACGGTCGGATAGACGACTTCCGCATCCACCCCGTCACGTATCATATCCTTGATACGTAGGTCGATTTCATAGCGGCCGATCTTATCGTTGCCCGAAACGCCGTCAGCGACTTGCATCTTGAGGAGCGTCATACCGTTGCCGTCAACGAAGAAATTTTTCTCGTCCTTGCGCGTCATCAGCCCTTTATCACGCATGCTCGCGGGCAGGTTGTCGGCCCAGAGAGTACGGGGCTCAACGACGTGTGAATCGCAGCTGAGGACATAGGGCTTCATGGCAAAGCTTCTCCAAGACGTAGGGAGTGTTTCTATCAAGCGACCGATATACGTTGGGCCGACTTGAGTCAAGGCGCGGCGCCGTGCCATCATTTTCTAATTGACGACTGATAGATTTTTTGACAGCCTCTCATTCAGGATCAGCCAGCCTACGAATTTCGTTGTGGAACCGTAAGATAACAACGGCTTGGTTCCCGGCTCCGACCCATCGGGCGTGAGGCCTGATCCCGAGTATTTTGCCTGGGAGGATGTCGGGTATGACAGCGCGCGAAACCCTTTTGGGGATGCTGCACCAAGAAAACTGCTACACCGCGTCGCAGGCCGAACTCGTTCCGCTGCAAGTGGAGGCTGCCCGCGAACTGTTGGCAGAGCGCCGTGAGCAACTGCCCATTCTTGATCGGCGCGCGCGAGAGACCGGCATAGAGCGCATCGACACACTCGATGACTTGATACCGCTGCTGTTCTCCCACACCTCCTTCAAATCTTACCCGAACGCCTTTGTACAGAACGGTCAGTGGGACCGGATGACCAGATGGCTCGGCACGCTGACGACCGGCTCAATGGACGGCGTGGATCTGACTGACGTCAAGGACATTGACGACTGGGTGAGTCGCCTTTGGGCCGCAGGGCATCTGGTCAACACGACCAGCGGGACATCGGGCAAGGTTTCATTCCTCAATCGAACGCAAGGCGACGATGAGCTGCTCCAGCGCTATCTGGAGCGTTTGTGCTGGCCCGACCCGATCACACCGGAGGGCAAGCATCACATTTTTTTCATGGGTCCACGCAGTGGGCCATATCTGCTGTTGATCGCCGCGAACCATGTGGCGAGGCTCTATGGCAGGCCGGATTCGCGGTATTACCTGTCGGACGAGTCCCTCCGCCTGACCGACATCACGAGAATGGCGGAAATGCGCCTGAAGATGGCGCAGGGCAGGGCCACGCCGAACGAGATTGCCGCGCTGGAGGAAAGCGGGCGCTCGAAGGGCGCGGAGATGGCCGAGCGCTTTTCGCAGATGGTCGATAAGATCATCACCCTGCGGCACGAGCCGATGATCATCACAGGCGGCTGGCTGCAAATGTGGCAGATCATGGAAGCGGCGCGCGAGCGAGGCGTTCCGAACGGCGACTTCCATCCTGATACAGTGATCCAGAGCGGTGGCGGCCTCAAGGGGGCGACGCTTCCGGCGGATTATCGAAAGCAGCTGTTCGAGTTCTTCGGCAACGTCCGTACGCAGCAGGGCTATGGAATGTCGGAGATGTCCGCTGGCTTTCCCATGGACAAGGACGGATATTATCATCAGGTTCCCTGGATCATTCCGTTCGTGCTGGACCGCGACGGCGTCAAACCGGCGGGTCCCCGCGAAGGTATCGTCGAGGGGAGATATGCCTATCTCGACCTGTCGAACGAAGCCCGATGGAACGGATTGATCACCGGCGATCGGGTTAAAATGGATTTTCGTGAAGAGCGCCCGGAAACGCGCCTGCCCGGTCTCGTCGTCCATCCTGACATCTCGCGCTACGCAGACATCGGCGAAGAGGACAAGATCGGCTGCGCGGGCACAATCGACGCTTATATCAGCGGGGAGATCGGAGCATGAACGGTCTGGCAGGCATGATGGCGCCCAAGGTGGCGGTGCAGCATTTCGTCAAGGGTCGCCTGATCGCCGGTGATGAGGCAAGATACGGCGTGTTCGCGACTCCCGCGCTTGATATCGATGCGCTGGTATGGCCGCGCAGTGGACCCGGCCCGGCATTTTCGACGCCGCTCGGGCGGCATTTTCTATGGGATATCGAGAACGTCTTCGGTCGCATCAAGGACTGGCGTCGCGTCGCAACCCGGTACGACCGCTGCGCCCACACCTTCATGTCCGCCATCTCCATCGCAGCAACCTGCAGCTATTGGCTCTGATCAAAGAGTCCTGAACCTAGCTTCCAACAATTCGTAACCTTCGACCTTCGCATATTTGCATATAAGGCCATGCCACGACATATGTCGTGGCATGGCCTTATATCATCAGTACCGAGCCGATGTTACTATAGCTCAGAAGCACTTGGCCATGATTCCGCCGTCGATCGTGATGGTGTCACCGGTGTGATAGGATGACAGGTCGCTAGCGAGGTAGACGACAATGCCTTCGAGGTCGTCCACGCGCCCGATGCGGCCTACCGGAATGCTCTGCAACAGGGCTGCAGCCATCGGGGATTCTTCGTCTCCGAGATCGGAGGCGAAGTAGCCCGGACAGATGACGTTTACCCGTATGCCTTGCGAGGCGAGTTCAACAGCCAGTCCCTTTGACATCGAGTTTAGTCCGCCCTTGGCCGTCGCATAATGCTCCATGCCCGGCACGCCAGCGAAGATGGCAAGGCTGCCATTCAGAATGATCGAACCCCCGGGATCACCAGCCTCGGCCCGTTTCGTCATGTGACGGGCGGCTTCACGGCACGTGTAAAAGGCACCGTGCAGATTGACGGCGAGCAGATCGTGCCAGACCGATCCGGTCATTTCGATGAAGGGGGTAATGTTCGCCACGCCGGCGTTGACAATGACGCAGTCCACGCGGCCAAACTCCCCCACCGCCGCAGCAAAGCCTTCAACCACGTCTCGCTCGTTTGCAACGTCCACGACCCGTTGCGCCACGCGCCCGCCGTAGGCGCGTAGCTCTTCGACCGCATGCGCGTTGCGGTCTTCACGCCGCCCCCAAATGATCACGTCGGCTCCGGCTCGGGCAAGGGCCTTTGCCATCCCCAGGCCCAGGCCTGAATTCGCGCCAGTTACAAGGGCGATCTTTCCGCTCAAGTCAAAAGGATTGCGTGCCATGTCAGTTCACCTCCGGTCGAACCTCGGGGAAGCGGTCGAAATAGAAGCTGAAGCGCTCCCGCAACTGTGCCGGATCGATGCCGAAATCTCCCTTGAGATCATAAACGAGCTGGCCGTTCCTTCCCCGTTGATTGGCGTCGATCGCCTCCTGGATCGATGCGCGCACCACATCGTCGAAAGCCAATCCCGCCTTTTGGTAGATGGCCTCCATCTCACCCATCGGGTCCGCCGTCAGCTTGTGAAAATAGAGGTCGTAAGATCGGGCAGGATCGATCAGGTCACGATCCTCCACGCACCGACGCAGGAGCCGCTCGTACCGATCGATCCAGTAAGTGGCGATTTGATCCAGATCCAGATTGTTCTGCGTAAACCGGGCCGCATAGCCCATCATGGTGATGCCCGACTGGATGGACGCCACCGGGTCGCGATGATTGATGACGAGGAAGGCGCCCGGGAAGGCCTTGGCCACTGCAGCCAGTTGCTCCATGTGCTGCGGGCATTTGCCTACCCAGCGGCTTGGCCCGCGCTGGAACACCAACGCCTTTATGGCACGGCGCAGATAGTTTAGCCAGGGCGCTGGATCATGCGCATATTGATAGTCGCGCCACGCCGGGATATTGGCGAACCATTCGAAATAATATCCGCCGAAGTCGGCGCCTGTCAGTTCAATATCCTCCGTGATATGATCGGGCGTGAACTCATGCGACAGCTTCGCGATGGGGGAGATCGCATCCGCCTCTATCCACTCAGCCTCGGCCAGTTCATACCGAATGTCCTTGCCGTCCTTGATGTAGGGATCGGCGACCGGGCGCAGCCCCTCCCAATGTTGGAGCGAACGTACGCGAGGATCGGCGGCGAGCAGCTGAACGGTATAGGTTGTTCCGGATCGTGGAAGGCCTGCATCGATGATGGGAGGATCGAGCTGGACCTCCTCAATCTCGGGATGCTTGCGAATGAAGTCCTCCAGCTCAAGTCTGGCCCGCAAAAACCTGACCGCCAGGCCGAAATAGCCGGCGCGCCCAGCCGGAGCGAGATTAGCATCCGCATCGGCAGCCGACATGACCAATTCCAACCGTGGCATGAAATCCAGATTGCCGAAGTAATCGAGTCCAGTCTGAGTCTTTGCTGTATCTATCACGGCTTGTGCGCTAAGCGTCACCGGATTTGCGGTGGTGTACTCGACAAGTTGTTGCTGAGCGCTCGTAAGAACGGGGTTTCGCATGTCCGGTATACGGACTTTCTCGATAGTCATGGGTGATCCTCCTCCTCTTGTATTGAACCCGCCCCAGACCATTGCCGGTTGGTAGTTGATTCACTTTCCTGTTGCAGGGGCCTATGCCAGGGCCCGCTGCGCGGCGACGATGCGGCCTTCCAGCCATCCAAGTAGGTCGAAGATGCGCCCCTCCGTTCTGTCAGCCAGAGCCTCGAGCACGGTCATTTCGACCTCCCGGACAAGCCTGTTGGAGGGGGCAGCCGACACAGCCATCTCTATGAAATGCAGCGCCCTTTCCGGTTTCCCGCTGTCCAGTTCGTCCTTGGCCCTGAGCGCTACCGGTTCGGCGCCGCCCATGGCCGCGACCACGTCCGGCCAGATCGCGCTCTGCGGTGTCGGATACAGTTCGCTGGTACGTTCGTGGCGGAACCAGCCAGCATATTCCTCGTAGACGGCCCGCACGATCCAATGTGCCGGGCAGCGACCGTCGCGGGGAGTCAGGTGATCCGGAAGCGTGATCTGTTGCATCATGTCCGGCAGCGTCTTGCCCGCGTCCATGCCCTTGACCGTCTCGTCATGGAGATAGCGCACCGCATCGTGCACCTTCATTAGATCGGAACGGATCTGCGCCTTGCCTTCGATCGGCTGTTCATGGCCGGTGATGAGCAGTTGCGGTTCCTGAGCGACAATGTCCTGGCACTGGGTCAGCCAGCCCGGAACAGAGCGCTGCCGATCACCTCGCGCGGTGTAGAAATTGGGGAGGGCGCCATGAATAGCCCCGGCCCAATTTCCGGTGAAAACAGTCCGTTCCTCGGGCAGCCAAACGGCGATTGAGTCCAGCGTTTCTCCCGCCCAGAGGCGTTTCAGGAGGAACTGGCGGCTCCCTTGGACAAAGCTTAGGTCTTCGTCGAAGCTCGTCAGGTTTTCAGGCAGTATCTCCGGCGTTCCCACCTGCTTGTTGGCGCCGGTCATGAGCGATGCAATCACGTTGGCATATCTACGCGTGAAGAAGTTGGTCAGCATCTTGCGCTCACCGACCAGCTGGCGCGTCATCTGCTGAGCCACTATGTCAGTTTGCGGGTCCGCGAACGCTCTCCATCCGCCGATATGATCCGTATGGTTCTGCGTGAAGATGAGCTTTCTGATATCGAGCCGGCGTCCGAGGAGTTCCTCGAATTTTTCGCGAATCCGCGTACCTTGCTGTTCGGTGCCGGAGTTGATTACGACATCGCCGTCGCCGGTCGTCACCACATAAGCGTTGGAAATCGCATGCACCATCGCGATGTGATCGTTGATCCACTCGGCAGGGCGTTGCGGGTCCCAGCGGATCATCGCGATCATCGGATGGTCGACGGTTCTAAACTTGGTCATCGCTGCTCCTCAGGCTGACCGATAGGTGGGAATCTGTGCGGAGAATTCCATGTGATAGGCCGACTCGTACCAGACATGTTCGAGCCAGATGCCGAGCGTGTCCCGTTCGTCCGTATAAACGAAACGGACATTGGGACCGCTGTCCCCCGTATAAGCGATAGGTGTCGTGGTCTCGAGTTCTTCGATATACTTGTTCCATTGATCGATGGAACCCTCGACCTTGACACATATGTGATGAAAGACGTTCGCGTGGCGCCCGTCCGTGGGAAGCGCATCCCGATAGATCCGGTCGATCCCGCCGCCCACAGGTTGGATCAGCTCGATCTGGATGTTGTCGACGTTCGCCAGTGCCATTCGTATAGACATTTCACCGACCTCGTCGTGCAGGCGCGCGGGAAAGGCGATGTCGGCGGTGAAGAAATCACCAATTTTGAAACGGTCGGCAAATTGCGCCATCGCACGGTCGAGGTCTGTCGTGACCCACGCCGTCTGCATGATGTTGTCGAGCCCGGTCGAATTAGGAACGATCATTAGCACTCTCCTGATGGTTCATTGTCCTGCGTGGCTTGCGCCCGGCCCGTCTGAATCGAGTGGCGCGCTGCCATGCAGGCAGTGGTCGCAACGGAGCCAGAGGTTCGGCGCGATTCCTTTCACATTCCCGTCGCAGGTAGAAGGTGTCTGTGGTTGTGGCAATATGCTATCAGCAGAACATCCAGGCGGTCAGAAAATCGCGACTGACGGGAGAGGGACTAATGCAAGCCATTGATGTACGAAGCGAGCAAATGTCGAAGTCTTCGTCAAAATCCGATGTGAGGGGCAGGACGGTCATCGTGAGGGGCGGCGGGGCTGGATTCGGCCAGGCGACGGCGCTGACTCTCGCCGGCCATGGTGCGCGGCTGATCATTTTCGACCGGATTGTTGACCGCGTCACGGAGACGGCGGACAGGATCGTCGCGGCCGGGGGGGGGGAGGCGGCGCCGCCCACACCCGGTGCAGCGCGACAAGAGAGTCTGGAGTTTGGGACAAGAGAGTCTGGAGTTTGGGACAAGAGAGTCTGGAGTAATCGAAAACCTCACGGCCCGCTGATGATCAGCTCGCGCGCTGCCGTGGCCGGCCCGCTGGCGCCATCAGAACGGCCCGTTTGATTCCACGACGGTTCCGCTTTTTTTTTGCTGGTTGAGGATGTGGTCGTCGGTCGGCTCCCGCGCCGAAAGGCGCGACGGCTGCCTTCATGTGGGTACGCAAGGCAGCAAAAGCGGGCTGACGCGACAAAGTGCATCAGCCCGCGCTGCGCGGTCAGGGCCGCGAGATTACAGGTTCCACAATCTCGCGGCATTGCCGCTCAGGAACTTTGCGCGGCGACTGGCCCCAGCTGGTCCCACATGCCCTTCAGGCGCAGATCGAGCTTGCCGGCGATGAGGTAGATGATGGCCTTGAGATGTCGGTGCTTCGGGCCTTGGCTTTTGCAGCCTGGACGAGGCTGTTGATGCCCTCGAGGATCCCATTTGCGATGCAGGAGTGGAACCACCGCAATATGCCTGCCTCATGCCTCTTGATGGTTCTGGCAGCCTTGATGATGGGTGGGAGGCGTGAGTGCGTTCCCCAGAAATACCATTTCTTCAGGAAGGCTTTGGCCACTTCGGGCGTTCATCGAGCAGGAGAGTGTCCTTCGTCCTGGCCTGCTTTCCATGTCGCACGGCTACGGCGCCGGCCCCGACCGCGACGATGAATTATGCGCGATCGGCAGTTTCACGTCTCGCTTGAGCGGGCTGAACGACCTGCCCAAAAAATACAGTGGGCAGCCCCGGATGAGCGGTATCCCTGTTAACATATGCGAGGTAAGAACATGGGAGCCGCTAGCGCAACCAGAGCCGGATAGCCTGGATGCGGCAGTCGCCGAAGCCCGTTGAAAGGGGAAGTGACATGAGAAAGCAGGAGCCGTCCGCCAGGATCGCAACGACCGAGGAAATCATCGACGAAATCCGCAACGGTCGCATGATCATTCTTGTTGATGACGAAGATCGCGAGAATGAAGGCGATCTCGTAATTCCTGCGCAGATGGCGACGCCGGACGCAATCAACTTCATGGCGACACACGGGCGTGGGCTGATCTGCTTGTCCCTGACCAAAACGAGGGCCGGACAACTGTGCCTGGAGATGATGTCCCAGAACAATGGAACACGGCACGAGACCGCCTTCACCGTCTCGATCGAGGCGCGGGAGGGCGTGACTACTGGCATATCCGCCGCCGACCGCGCGCGTACCATCGCCGTTGCGATCGATGCAAGCAAGGGCAGCGACCAGATCGTCACGCCGGGCCATGTATTCCCCTTGATCGCCCGGGAAGGCGGCGTGCTCGTGCGGGCGGGCCACACCGAGGCGTCTGTCGATGTTGCTCGTCTGGCTGGTCTAGTTCCGGCCGGAGTGATCTGCGAGATCATGACGGAAGACGGCACGATGGCGCGGCTCCCCGATCTTGTCGAATTTGCGGCGCGGCACAATCTCAAGATCGGCACCATCAAGGATCTGATCGCGTATCGCCTGCGGTTCGATCATCTGGTGGAAGTGATCGCGCGGTCGAAGTTCAACTCGGACACGGGCGATGAATGGGAAATGTTCGTCTATCGCAACAAGATAGATGGGACACGTGCCTATGCGCTGCAAAAGGGCAAAGTCGATCCTACGGCCCCCACGCTGGTACGCGTCCATGTCGCATCGGCCTTCTACGACATGCTTAATGTGCCCGGCCCCCGTCGCGGCCTGATCCCCAGGGCGATGCAGCGGATCGTCGAGCATGGCTCCGGGATCATTCTCGTTCTGTTGCCTTCACCGGACATAGGGATTGGAGTCGGCCCCAATGGCAATCCTGCCGACGCGCGCAGTTTCGGCATCGGTGCCCAGATCCTCGCCGACCTAGGCGTGCGCGAGATGATCCTGCTGCGCACCAGCGGGCGTCACGCCATCACTGGCGTCGGCGGATATGGTCTGGAGATTGTGGACGAGATGCTGCTGGAATCTGGCGGAGCGTGATCAGGCGGCCGCACGGGCCGTCTCGATCCTTGTGTCGAATTCAGTGGCAAGTCGTCCCTGTTCGCGTGGGCTGGGGCGCGTTGACCATCGCCATGTCTGTGGCGAGCACCGCTCGAAGTCGGTGGCATATTTCAGCGACGTGGCGATGCCCGGAAACAAGGCCAGACGGCGTCTCGTTGTCTCGCCATGGCATCCTCATGATCCCCGGCCTCGATTGCGCAGGCGACCGGCCCGAAAATGTGCTCCGATGAGCATCGCGGGCTCCGACGGCGGATTGCGCAGGTCCGGCATGTCTGGAGCCAGCGTAACGATTTAGCCGACAGCGCCGCAGCGCTGCCCATCGTCACATCTCCGCGTCTTCTGCACCCGATTCAAGCGGGTAATCCAGCAAGGCCGGCGAGGGCAGGGCGAGTACGGCACAGTCTGGCCGGGCGGGAAGGTCGTCGATGGTCGACCACGCCTTGATGCCCTGGACCTCGCTTCGTACGGGGTTGATCGGGAAGATCTCGCCTGCAAAGCCGACTTCCCTCAGATGACGAAGTGCCTGGCCGCCGATGCGCGTCACATCGGCCGACGCGCCGACCATTGCGACAGACGTCGGCCGCAACAGCGCGTCCAGCGCGCCCCTGTCAGGCATCTTTCCAGCCCTTTCCTTCCGTCGCCAGCCTCTCCAGCAGCTTGCCAGGACCCCAACGGGGGCCGTTGCGCTTCGCCGCCTCCAGTGCCGCCTCGTAGATTCGGTTCAGGCCCACCTGCTCGCCCCAATACATCGGTCCCCCCTCGTGCGCCGGGAAGCCATAGCCGTTGACCCATGCCACATCGATGTCGCTCGCCCGAATTGCGGTGCCGTCCTCGATTTCCTTGGCGCCTTCGTTGACCAGGGGAGCGAACAGGCGAAACTCGATCTCCTCGTCCGTGAAACTGCGCCGCTCGACGCCCAGTTCGCGCGCCACTTCTTCGACGATGTCCGTTGTCTCCGGGTCAGGGAACTTTTTGCGTCCTTCGTAGCGGTAGAAGCCTTTGCCGGTCTTCATCCCATGACGGCCGCGCTCAACGAGCCGTTCGAGAATCGGGGAAAAGCGCTCCCCAGGTGGCAGCGTTGCCTTGCGGGCCTGGCGCACCAGAACGCCGACGTCGAGCCCGCTCATGTCACGCATGGAGATCGGACCCATTGGCATGCCGAACGCCACGGCGACCCGGTCGATCTGTTCGGGTGTGGCGCCCTGTTCCATCAGGAACTCTGCCTCGCCTGTATAATATTGCAACATGCGATTGCCGATGAAGCCATCGCAGTTGCCGGCCAGAACGACATTCTTGCCGAGCGTCTTCCCGAGCGCCATCACAGTGGCGATGACTTCCGGAGAGGTCAGCTTGCCGCGGATATTCTCCTGCAGCTTCATCACGTTCGCCGGCGAGAAGAAGTGTACGCCCACGACATCCTGAGGGCGGGCGGTGACGGCCGCGATGGCATCAATGTCCAGCGACGATGTGTTCGTGGCCAGGATGGCCCCTGGCTTTATCACCGCATCCAGCCGAGAGAAGATGTCGCGCTTGATGTCCATGCGTTCGAACGCAGCTTCCACCACGATGTCGGCCGCAGCGAAATCGGCATAGTCCGTCGTGCCTGAAATAAGCGCCAAGGCCTTGTCGGCCGCTTGCGCAACCATCGACCCCCGGCTGACCGATGCTTCATAGTTCTTGCGGATCGTACTGATGCCCTTGGCCACCGCATCTTCGCTGATGTCGGTCAGATGGACTGGTATGCCGGCATTCGCGAATACCATGGCTATACCGCCCCCCATGGTGCCCGCACCGACAACTGCGGCGGACCGGATCGGCTTCGGTACGGCGTCGAGGCCCGGCACACGCCGCGCATCCCGTTCCGCGAAGAAATAATGCATCAGGGCGGCACGCTGGTCGCTTGCATAAAGCTCACGGAATTTCGCGATCTCGAAAGCCAGTCCTTCAGCAGCCGACAATGTGCAGGCCGCTTCGATGCAGTCGATGATGACGAGAGGAGCGATCTTGCCCCGCGCCTTCTTGGCGACGGTTTTGCGCGCGTCGGCGAACAGTTCCGGGCTGATGCCTTCGATCTTCTCATTACGCTCGATGACCGGGATCAGTGGCGCCCTTTGCGACGCCATCCGTTGTGCGTGCGCCATGGCGCCGGTGGCCAGGTCCTCGACCACCGCATCGATCATGGCCAGTTCCCGCGCCCTGCCTGCGGGAACATGCTTTCCCGTCGTGATCAGATCGATCGCTATTTCTGGGCCGACCAGCCGGGGCAGGCGCTGGGTGCCGCCCGCACCGGGCAGCAGGCCCAGATTCACCTCCGGCAGGCCCACCTTCGCCGAGGGCACGGCGACGCGCGCATGGCACGTAAGCGCGAGTTCCAAGCCGCCGCCCAGCGCTGTGCCGTGGATGGCCGCAACCGTAGGCTTCGGAAAGGTTTCGAGGACATGTTGAAGATCGACAAGGCTGGGCAGGACCTTCGATTTCTCAGTGCCCATTTCGGTGATGTCCGCCCCGGCGATGAACGTCGATCCGCCGCCCACGATGACGACTGCGGTGACGGCCGGGTCGTGTCTCGCTCGTTCCAGAGCCTCGCCCAAGCCGGTGCGGACCGCAGCACTCAGTGCGTTCACCGGCGGATATTCAACCGTGAGTACCGCCACTTCGTCGCTCACGTCATACCGCACCGCATTCATTGTCTAGAACTCCGTTGATTTTGGCTGCCAGCCTTGCGAGCGGACCTAAGGCTCTGTGGGCCCTGTCGGGAGGCAATCTCCACTACAAATGTGATTGATCGCGACCTGTTTCGTCCTGGTCTTTGTGGGGGCGCCTCGTTGCCAGCAGGGTGTGTAAGAACACCTATTCGGAGAGCTTGAGCCGCCATGCCTTATTTCGCTGTCAGGATCGATGTCACCGACGCACTTCCCCAAGCGGTCTTGGAAGGGGGCAGGGTGGAAATAGCCGCCAGGGTTTTCCCGCCCGCGCCTGACCGGGTTCCAGACACACCCACGACCATCGTCTGATGAACGGCGGGACCTACGAGCGCTACCATTCCTCAAAAGACATCACTCTGCACATTCTTCCACGGTTGGGCCGTTGCCAAGCGTTCGCGTCAACGCGGATGCAGATGATCGACCGGATCGACGGGTGGCTCAGAAGTCTGACGTAGGTACAGAAGAGCGCGCCTCTTTCGGAATGCGTTCTAATTGACGCTCGATAGAATTTTGCGCATATGGTGCCGATATTAGCGGGAGGATGCGTTGCCAGAAAATCCGGGCCTAGATATCTCGGCGCTAGCACGTTGGCTCGAAAGCGTGGTGGGGGAGGTAGCGTGTGACGTGCACGTCGAACCCGTCACGGGCGGCGCGAGCAACCTGACTTATCGGGTTCGCAGAGGCGATAGGTCCTTCGCGTTGCGATGCACGACCGCACAGCGCAACGACCCTACCGCTGACACCATGCGTCGCGAGATAAGCTTGCTCGAGGCGTTGGGGGCGAGTTCAATTCCTCATGCGCGTCTGATTGCGAATGACGCGAGCGGCGAAGTTCTGGGCGTGCCCATGATGCTATCGGAATGGATCGAGGGCTTTTCGCCGAGGGCGCCTCTGGCGCCGGGTTTTCGGGGTGCCGCCAGTGCGCAGGCCTTGGCGTGGAACCTGACCGATGCGTTAGCGACGATCGGGAACGAGGATTATCAGAGGTTGGGGCTGGACGGCTTTGGCAAACCGGCCGGTTTTCTTGAGCGGCAGGTCGATCGTTGGTTGGTGCAGCTGGAGCGTGCGCACACGCGCAGCCTCGACGGGGTGGATGAACTCTGCAGCGCTTTGCGCGACGCACGTCCCCAGACGCAGCGCACGGCCCTGATCCACGGCGATTATCAGTTCATCAATGTCATGTTTGCGCCGGATGCTCCGCCGAAACTCGCTGCCGTCATCGACTGGGAGACCGCCACGATCGGCGATCCGCTGCTCGACCTCGGCTGGATGCTTGCGGGCTGGCAGGAGGAGGGGGAGCAGCCGACTCACGCCAGCTACATGGACTGGGCCGACATGCCCAGTCGGGCCGCCGTGGCGGAGCGGTACGCCACAGCGACCGGCCTGGATGTCTCCGGCATCAACTATTACGTCGCGCTTGCCCTGTTCAAGCTCGCGGCGATCATGGAGGGCTGGTACTTTCAATATGTAAATGGCCGCTCCACGCTTGCGTCCCACGGCGCGATGAAGACGATGGTGCCCGACATGATCAGGCGCGCGCTGGGGTTCATCGCCGCAATCTAGGCGAACGGTAGTTAAATAGGGCTGTTTACGCTGAGGGGTTGCAGATGCGGACCATGTCTGTGGTTTTATAAATGGATGAGTGGAAGAGAGAGATGAACATAGATTTGACAGGCCATCGTGCGATAGTGACGGCGTCGACCAGCGGAATCGGCCTCGCGATAGCCAAGGGTATGTTGAATGCTGGTGCTCAGGTTGTTGTCAATGGACGGCGGCAAGAGATTACCAACGCCGCCGTGGCGGAACTGAGGCGGCTCTTCCCCGGCTCTGATGTGCAGGGCGTGTCGGCGGATCTCGGCTCAAAAGCGGGTGTCGACCGTTTTATCGAGCTTGCCGGGGATGCCGACATCCTCGTCAACAATCTTGGCATGTACGAACGGGTCGACTTTTTCGACATCACGGACGACCAGTGGTTCCGCATGTTCGAGATAAACGTCATGAGTGCCGTCCGCCTCGCGCGGCACTATATGCCGGGCATGCTGGCGAAAAATTGGGGTCGCGTGATCTCCATCGCGAGCGAGTCGGGCGTAACAACTCCACGCGACCGCATACATTACGGTATGAGCAAGAGTGCGTTGATTGCGGTTGCGCGCGGGCTAGCGGTGCAGGCGCGGGGGACAGCGGTTACGTCGAACTCGATCGTGGTCGGCATGACAATGACGGAAATCGTCGAAGAGGAGATTGAAGCAAACGCTCGTAAGCAGGGCGTAAGCTCTCTGGAAATGCAACGGCAGGCGGCAGCGCATCATCGGCCTACCCAGTTGCTGGAACGCTTGGCGAAGCCCGAGGAAGTGGCCAACATGGTCGTATATGTCGCCTCGCCTCAGGCTTCCGCGACGACCGGTGCGGCTCTGCGCGTCGAAGGTGGGGGAATATCCTCCATTCTATGATCGATGAGGCTAAAGTTCTGGTTCGTCTGACGATTGTGAACGGAGTTGTTCGATCCGGAAGGATTGTATCATTAGTTACTTCACCGGAGAATTGCAATGGATGCCATAACGCGTGAAAAGGTCACCAAGAATTTCCCGCTGTGGGGAACGTTGCCTTCGAACACCGAGCCTTATCACCTCATCGAGCAACTGCGCGACGGCAATGAAGTTTTCTATGCTCCGAACAGTCACGCCAGCGGTGCGGGCACCTGGATTTTCACCCGATTTCGTCAGATAAAGGAACTATATTCCCTCACGAAGCAGCTGTCCGTTCAGAATCAGACGGGTGTGAGCGCACTGCTGGGCGAAGCCATGCGGATGGTTCCGACGGAAGCTGATCCGCCGGAGCATTCGGGTTATCGGGGCGTGCTGAGCCCGTTCTTCCAGAATGGTCCGCTCGATAAGTTGCTGCCTTCCATCCGGAATTTGTCCGATGAACTGGTGCAGACTTTGTTGCCGCGCAGCGAATGCGAGTTCATGGGCGATTACGCGCGTCGTTTTCCTGTCGGCGTTTTTTCTCCGCCTTATGGGGTGCCCGTCGAAGATATCGACTTTTTGAACGACTTGGCTACGACAATCACCTACCATCCGGACCCGGTCGAAAAAGGACGGGCGCTCGGCGAGATTAAGCGATATCTGGGGGAGCAGATCAGGATCGCCGAGGCGGCCCCACGAGAAGATATCATCTCCCATATCGCTACCGCTCGGATCGCGGGCAGGCCGATCAACGATGAGGAAAAATTAGCGCTGTCATTCAACGTGTTTGCGGGGGGCATGGACACCGTGTCGGCATCACTCGGCTGGCACTTCCGCTATCTGGGCATGAACGCAGAGTTGCAGGACCATCTGCGAGCCGACAGGTCGTTGATCCCGGCAGCGATTGAGGAACTGCTCAGGGTTTACTCGGTCGTCAGTAGCACGAGGACGGCGCTGGAGGATATCGAGATTGAGGGTGTGCATATCCACAAGGGCGACATGATCACCCTGGGGACCGAACTTGCCAATCGTGACCCCGACGCTTTCGACAATCCCGATGCGGTTGATATCCACCGGGACAACAAACGCCATCTGAGTTTCGGCTACGGCCTGCATCATTGTCTTGGTGCTCCGCTCGCGCGCCGCGAACTCAGGATTGCGATGGAAAGCTGGTTTGACGCTGTCCCTACAATTCGCCTTGCCGGAGATGTGAATGATGGAATGCCGACCTGGGTCGGCAATATCTTTTCTCTGGAGAAGCTACACTTGGTCTGGTGAAATATTCACTGGAGACACTCGATCATTTTGGAGTTTACATCAATGTCTTTGCTGAATCGTCATCGCGATGCTGCTGCCGAAATCCCGGCCCTCGCCCACATCATTGCAGGAGTCGCCCACGCTGACGGCTCGGCCGGGTCTTTCGAGCATGTCAATCCAGCGACCGGACAAGTCCAGATGCTCGTCCCGTTGGCCGGAGCGCGGGAAGTCGATGCGGCGGTAACGGCCGCGAATGCCGCCTTTCCGGGTTGGCGCGGAACCTCTCCCGAGCTGCGTCGTCAAATACTGCAGCGACTGGCGGAACTGATCGGTGAAAACAGCGAGCGATTCGCGCGTCTTTCGGTCCTCGAATTCGGTGGCGTCATCGCCTTCACTCGCCATCTGGCGCTGCTGGCGCGGCAGTTCACCAATTATTATGCCGGGTGGGCGGACAAGCTGGAAGGCCAAGTTGTTACGCACGACGAGGAGTCTGGCTTCGTTTACACGATTCCCGAACCGCTGGGAGCTGTGGCGGTAATCGTGACGTGGAACGGACCGATCATCTCGCTGGGCATGAAGGTGATCCCCGCACTTGCGGCCGGCAATACCGTTGTCCTCAAGCCCGCGGAAATCGCACCCTTTTCCTCTCAGTTGTTTATGGAGTTGGCACGGCAGGCTGGCGTTCCCGACGGCGTGATAAATCTTGTGCACGGCGGAGGGGAGGCCGGAACCGCTCTCA
>Ga0268265_10000678_pt1 | contig 33564 bp, 30 predicted proteins | sample KBSSwiS52_FD_190355 | JGI IMG/M metagenome (GOLD analysis project Ga0268265, IMG submission 190355) | Switchgrass rhizosphere microbial communities from Kellogg Biological Station, Michigan, USA - KBS Switchgrass S5-2 (SPAdes) (version 2) | ecosystem: Host-associated > Plants > Roots >...
CCACGTAGAACGGGCCCGGCACGACCTTGCCCTTCTGCAGCACGTCGACGTCGATATAGGCGAGGTACAACTGCTGCTGCGGGAAATACGCAGCCTCCGGCCACAACACGAGCAGCGTCGAGCCCTTCGTTTGGTCGATCACTGTCGGGAGATCCATATCCTTGACTATGCGCACGCTCGCGCACACATCGCGCGTGCCGGCTCTCGGGCATGCCGTGGGTACGGCCAGTCGCATGCGTACATTCGGGTCGCCTAACGCCAGGCGCAGCGCTTCGGCGTGCGCACCCTTGTTGATGCGGCTGGCGCGCGACGCAATGCCGTAGCGACTGAGCACGCCTTTGTCCCAGCCGCGCTGCGTCTCGTCGATGATGACGACGTCGATGCCGGCCGGCGCCGCATCGATCGCGAATGCGTTGATACTCGCGCCGAGCAGAGCTGCCAGCAGCAGCGCGCGCGCTCCGCGGTCACACCGCGGCTCTCTGTGAACAAGGCTCATGAGACCTCCCATTTCCGTCGCAGCTGTTCGATTTCTTCGCTGAGTTCCGTGACGTGTCCGGCATGATGCCGCCCCGTCGCCGGACCTGCAAATCCCGACATTTCAGGGCTTTGTCCGTCGCAATTAGCGACAGTTCCGGGAACCTCACCGACGCAGCAGGCGTTTCGAGGTGTGATCCCCGAACGACGCTATGACGGAGCCCGACCTATGAACTATTCGATGACACGAGTTGCTGTCCCACTGGCGCTCGCAGCCGGATTGCTCGCGGGCTGCGGTGGCATTTCGGATCTCACCAAAGAACGCGTTGCACGCAGCGAAACTTCGGTGCAACAGGCGCAGCAGACCATCGGGAACTCCGAGCAGGGCGCGGTGGAGCTGCAACGCGCGAAGGGGAACCTGGACGCGGCGCGTAAGGCGATGAAGGACGGCGACGAGAAGACGACCGAGCGGTATGCGCAGCTAGCGCAGCTCGACGCCGAGCTCGCCGTGTCGAAGTCACAAACCGCCACCGCGCGCAAAGCGGCAGACGAGATGCTGGCGAGCATCAAGCAGCTTCGCCAGGAAGCGGAGCGGCCGACCTCGCCGACCGACGCGCAGCAACGTACGACCGACGACAAGTAAGCGGGAGCCATGCCATGAAGCCCAGATACAGCCTGATTCTCGCCGCCGCCGCCTCGGCGTTGGTCGCTGCATGCAGCTCCACGCCCGAGACGATCGAGGAGCTCGAGACGGCGCGCGCTGTGGTGCCGCAAGTCGAAGCGTCGCCGCGCGCCGGTGTCGCGGCAAACAACATCTCCGAGGCACGTAAGGCGCTCGATCGCGCGAACCAGCTCGCGGACAAGGGCGGCAAGGTCGCCGAGATCCAGTACGAGGCAACGGTCGCGGCCCGCAATGCGCAGATCGCGAACGAGAAGATCCTGAGCGCGATGGCCCGTGACGAAATCGAGAAAGGCACTGCGGAGCGCCAGGCCGTGCTCACGGAGGCGCGCACTCGCGAAGCGGATCGCAACGCAGAGTACGCCCGCACTGCCGAAGAGCGTGCGAAGTCGCTCGAGCGCGAGCTCGCCGATCTCAAAGGCAAGAAGACCGATCGCGGTGTAGTCGTGACGATGGGCGACGTGCTGTTCGATACTGGCAAGGCGACGCTCAAGCCCGGCGCCTATGCGACGATCGAGCGGCTCGCGACGGTGCTGAAGGAAGACACGGCGCGCAAGGTGCTGATCGAAGGTCACACCGATAGCGTCGGCAGCGACGAAATGAACCAGAGTCTGTCGGAGCGCCGCGCGGCGTCCGTGCAGGCGGCGTTGTTCGAGCGCGGTGTCGAGGCTTCGCAGATCAGCACGGTCGGCAAGGGCGAGACCACGCCGGTCGCGAGCAATGACAACGCGGCCGGCCGCCAGCAGAACCGGCGCGTGGAACTCGTGTTCCAGGATGATCGTTCCAAGGTGGCATCCGACACGAATTGAGTTCGCGCTGAAAGATCCCCTCGAAGAGCCTCCTCCGGCAACGGAGGGGGCTTTTTTTTTGCCAGTCCCGCCGTAACCTGTTTATAACCGCAACAATACTGACCTTATCACCGCGCGGCCGGTAAGCTGCCGAACCTATGTCGATCACGCTCGACCAGGTCACGAAAAGATATCAAGGCTCCCCTGTCGTCAACGACGTTTCGCTGGAAGTTGGCGAGGGCGAGTTCTTCGTGCTGCTCGGTCCGAGCGGCAGCGGCAAGAGCACGCTGCTGCGCGCGATCGCGGGGCTGACCGGTGTCGACCACGGCCGCATCTCCCTGCACGGTAACGACGTCACTCACGTGTCTGCGCGTCAGCGCGGCGTCGGCTTCGTGTTTCAGAACTACGCTCTGTTCCGCCACATGACCGTGGGCGAGAACATCGAGTTCGCGCTGCGCGTCCGACGCATGCGTGCCGCGGACCGCCAGCAGCGTCGCAAGGAATTGCTGCGCCTCGTCGCGCTTGAAGGCATGGACGACCGCTTGCCCTCACAGCTTTCCGGTGGACAACAGCAGCGCGTCGCAGTGGCGCGTGCGCTGGCGCACAAGCCCGCGGTGCTGCTGCTCGACGAACCATTCGGCGCGCTCGACGCGAAGATCCGCGAGGAGCTGCGTCGTACGATCCGCCAGGTCCAGCGCGAGCTGAAGATCACCACCGTGCTCGTCACGCACGATCAGGAGGAAGCGTTCGCCCTCGCTGACCGGATCGGGGTGATGAACCTCGGTCGTCTGCTGGAGAGCGGCCAGCCCGATGAGTTGTACGACCGTCCCGCGACCCGCTTCGTCGCGACGTTCCTTGGAGCCGCGAATCTGCTGCTCGCGAAACAGACGGAGCAAGGCATCCGTTTCGGCGCGACACCCGTGAACGCGCGCCGCATCGAGAAGCTCGAAGGCGGGCGCGAGCACGAAGTCGTCGCGGTGCTGCGTCCCGAGGAAATCGAGCTTGCGCCGACGCGCGACAATCTGCGCACGAACTACATTGCGACCGGCGTTGTCGAAGAGCTCGTGTTCACCGGTGCGCTCGAGCGCATCCGTGTGCGCATGACCAGCGGGCCATCGGATGCACACCTCGGCAGCGGGTCGCACGTCGACGGTCACAATCCCTCCGCTGTTCTCGACATCACACGGACGCAGCACGAGCAGCGCGTCTTCCCGGTGGTGTTTGGGCAATCTGTCGCGATCGGCGTGCGCCGCATTCACGTGCTGCCGACTCCGCTGTCGAGCTATACGGTCTGCGCCGCGGAGTCTGCGGCTGCGGAGCGGCTGGCGCAGCATCCGTTCCTGATCGAGCTGGCGGGCCGCATGAAAACGCGCATCGCCAAGCGCATCGACCCGGTGCTGGCGACGTGCCAGGGCAACGCGCAAACGCGTATCTCCGGTGTCGCTGTGATCGCTGCGCATGCGAGAGCCGCGAAGCAAGTCGAGTGGTTGCTGTGGAACGGTGCCGCCGAAGTGATGGTGCTGCCGTCGCAAGCAGTGTCGCCGCAGCGTGTGCTGATCCACTGGGCGGATGACCTGGCGCGCCGCTCGACGCTGGCCGTCGCGGCCAGTCTCCTGAGGCACGTTCCCGCCGAAGCCGTCTACATCGGAATTCTTCCCGAAGGCCGCGCCGACGGTCCGCGTCCGCTCGGTGTGCGGACTCTGCTGGATGCACGCTCGGAGGCGCAGGCTGTGCATGGCCTGGAGATGCGTACGGAGCTGCGGTTCGGGGCAGCAGCCGACGAGCTGCAGCGGCAGCTGGGCGAAGCGCTGGACCAGATGCTGATCCTCGGCATCTCGGATCTGGCTCAGCTGACGCGTGAGTTCGCGCCGCTGTTCGCCGGCCCCGCCGCGTATTCGATGATGATCGTGTATCGGCCTGCGAGAGAGAGCGATGAGCAAGCAGCCAGCGCTTAGCATTCCCCTCGGCATTTTTTGCGCAGTGGGATTGACGCTGCTCGCCGCATGCGGCGGCTCGTCGAGCGACACCGCGGGCAGCGGCGCGGGCTCGCACGTCACACTGCTCAACGTCAGTTATGACCCGACTCGCGAGCTGTATCGCGACGTCAACGAGGCGTTCGCAAAGGAATGGCAGACGAAGACCGGCCAGCAAGTCACGATCAAGCAATCGCACGGTGGTTCCGGCAGCCAGGCACGCGCTGTGATCGACGGCTTGCCTGCCGACGTCGTGACGCTCGCGCTCGCCTATGACATCGACTCGATCCAGCGCAAGGGCAAGCGCCTCGGTGCCAACTGGCAGACGCGCTTCCCGGACAACAGTGCGCCGTACACGTCGACGATCGTGTTCCTGGTGCGCAAGGGCAACCCGCAACAGATTCACGACTGGCCCGACCTGCTCAAGCCGGGCATCGCGATCGTCACGCCGAATCCGAAGACTTCCGGCGGCGCGCGCTGGAATTATCTCGCCGCGTGGGGTGCCGAGCTGCGGCGCGAGCTGCACGGCGACCTGACGAAGCTGGACGACCCGAAAGCTGCGAAAGAGGTCGCCGCGGCGCAGGCTGGCGCCGAGAAATTCGTGGCGGAGATGTATCGTCGGGCGCCGGTGCTCGACAGCGGTGCGCGCGGTGCGACCAACACGTTCGTGCAGCGTGAGATCGGCGACGTGCTGCTCACTTGGGAAAACGAAGCGCTGCTGGCGATTCGCGAGCTCGGTCCGCAGAAAGTAGAGATCGTCGTGCCGTCGATCAGCATCCTCGCCGAGCCGCCGGTCGCGGTCGTCGACACGGTGGTCGATCGGCGCGGCACGCGGCAGATCGCCGAAGCGTACCTGCAGTATATGTACTCGCCGGCGGGCCAGGAGATCGCGGCCAAGCACTACTTCCGGCCGCGCAACGCCCAGGTGCAGGAGAAATTCCGCGAGCAGTTCGCGCCGCTCGAGCTGTTCACCGTCGACAAGGTGTTCGGGGGCTGGACCGCCGCGCACGACAAACACTTCGCGGACGGCGGCGTGTTCGACCAGATCTATAAGGTCAAAGGCCAGTGAACGGCACGATCCGCACGCCGTCGGTCCTGCCCGGCTTCGGCCTGACGCTCGGGTTCTCGACGTTCTTCCTGAGCGCGATCGTGCTCATCCCGCTCGCCGCGCTCGTCACCAAGACGGCAACGATGGGTTGGGACGACCTGGTACGCACGTTGCTGGATCCGCGCGCAGTGGCCTCCTATCGCTTGAGCTTCGGTGCATCGCTCCTCGCCGCGACGCTCAACGGCGTGTTCGGATTCATCATCGCGTGGACTCTCACACGCTATGAGTTTCCCGGCCGCAAGCTGATCGATGCGCTGATCGACATGCCTTTCGCCCTGCCGACCGCAGTCTCCGGCATCGCGCTCACCGCCGTGTTTGCCGAGAACGGCTGGATCGGCCAATACCTCGCTGTGTACGGCATCAAGGTTGCGTACACATGGATCGGCGTGGTGGTGGCACTGACGCTGATCGGACTGCCGTTCGTCGTGCGCTCGGTGCAGCCGGCGCTGATGGAAGTGCAGCGGGACCTCGAGGACGCCGCCGAAACGCTCGGTGCCAATCGCATCACGATCTTCCGCCGCATCATCTTGCCTACAGTTGCGCCGGCGATGGCCACCGGCTTCACCATGGCGTTCGCGCGCGCGGTCGGCGAGTACGGCTCCGTCATCTTCATCGCCGGCAACCTGCCGATGAAGACCGAGATCACGCCACTGCTCATCGTCATCAAGCTGGAGCAGTTCGACTACGCCGGCGCTGCCGCCCTGGGCTTTGCGATGCTGGTGCTGTCGTTCGTGCTGTTGTTCTCGATCAACCTGCTGCAGGCCTGGGGGCGGCGACATCACGTCGCTGCGGGACGCTGATGGCCGGCCCGGGCACTTCACAGGAGATCCTGGCCGAGATCGCGAGCCGGCCCGGCCGCGATACCGTCCTCAGTTTCGTGGTGAAGGCGGCGTTCATCGCGACCTCGCTGCTGTTCCTGGCGGCGCTGCTGTTCGCACCGCTGATCACTGTGTTCGCCACGGCGCTGTCGAAAGGCGCCGAGCTGTACTTCAACAGCTTCCGCGACTCCGATACGCTGGCGGCGATCCGCCTGACGCTGACGGTGGCGGCGATCGTGGTGCCGGCGAACGTCATCTTCGGCATCGCCGCCGCCTGGGCGATCGCCAAGTTCGAGTTCCGCGGCAAGAGCTTCCTGATCACGCTGATCGACCTGCCGATCGCCGTGTCGCCGGTCATTTCGGGCCTGATCTACGTGCTGCTGTTCGGCATGCAGGGCTGGTTCGGCCTGTGGCTGCAGGAGCACGACATCAGCATCATTTTTGCCGTGCCGGGCATCGTGCTCGCGACCATGTTCGTCACCTTCCCGTACGTCGCGCGCGAGCTGATTCCGCTGATGCAGCAGCTCGGCAACGACGAGGAAGAGGCCGCGATCACGCTGGGCGCCGGCGGCCTGATGACGTTCTTCCACGTCACGCTGCCGAAGATCCGCTGGGGCTTGTTGTACGGCGTGATCCTGTCCAATGCACGTGCGATGGGCGAGTTCGGCGCCGTGTCGGTCGTCAGCGGCCATGTGCGCGGCGTGACCACGACGATGCCGTTGCACATCGAGATCCTGTATCAGGAATACAATTTCGTGGGCGCCTTCGCCGTCGCATCGCTGCTGACGCTGCTCGCAGTCGTCACGCTGGTGATCAAGACGCTGGTCGAGTGGCGCACCGGATATAAGAGGAAATAACCCGACAGCGGCCGCATGCTCTCTCGTATTCAAGAATTCATCGACCGGTTGCAGCTCGACACCTCGCGCGCCCCCCTCGGCGTGTGGATCGCGCTGATCAACGTCGCGATCGTCGTGCTGGTGGTCGGCGGCATCTCGATCTCGGCGATCGGGTCGCTGCGCGATCTCGCGAATCAGCAGGGCAGCGCGCGCGTGCAGCTGGCCGGCGCGATGGCGCGCGAAGATCTGCGCCGCTACGGCGAGGACGCACTGACGCAGGCCAAGAGCGTCGCCGACCGCCAGACGTTGCAGCGAATGATGGCCGATGCGCGCAGCTCCAGCCTCGGCCTGTATCTGCGCCGGTCCTGCAATAACGACACGATCGTCACCTGCGCGGTGTTCGAGGGCGGGCAGTTGATTGCGCAAGCCGGCGTTTCCCTGCCGTGGGGCGAGATTACCGCGTCTGCTGCCGAGCAGGGCGAGCGTTTCCTCGTCGCGCCATCGGTGGGACGTTATGCGCTCCTCGGCGCATCGGCTCAGATCGGCGGCGCGACCGGGCGCCGTCTGTACGTCGCACGCTTGCTAGATGAGCGCATGGCCCAGGTACTGAGCGAGCGCGTCGGCACGCCGATCCGCCTGATCAACTACCGGATGTTCGTCGAAGACAAGCGCGTCGACGACTTCACGCGGCTGCATTCCGCGGGTCTGTCCGATGGGCGCTCGGCAGTGCTGCGCATCCGCGATCTCGATTTGTACGCGGCCAGCTTCCCGGTGTTCGCGTCGACGGGCGAGGCGATCGCGCTCCTGGAGGCGCGGCTGCCGTCGGGCGAGATCGACGCATCGGTCGGCAGCCTGGTGCGGCGGCTGATCGTGACTGCGATCGTGCTGGCGGCGCTCGCAGTGCTCGCGGGTGTGATTCTCGGCCAGCAGGTCACGGGCCCGCTCGGCACGCTGAGCGATGCGGTCGGCAAGCTCGGCCAGGGCGACTTCTCGACCTCGATTCCCTCCGGCGGTACGCAGGAAGTTGGCAAGCTCGCGCGCACGATCGAGACCATGCGCGACAACCTCGTGCAGCTCACCGGTGAGCTGCGGCGGCGCGAAGCCGAGGCGCAAGCGGTGCTCGGCGGCATCGTCGAAGGTGTTTACGCAGTCGACAAGTCACGTGTCATTCGTTACTTGAATCCGCAGGCCGCGCGACTGCTCGGTGTGCAGGCCCACGAAGCGATCGGGCGCTTCTGCGGCGATGTGCTGAAGCCGTGTCTGGAAAACGGTGTGCGGCCCTGCGAGACGCGCTGCCCGATCATGCGCGCGCGGCTCGAAGGCAATGCTCAAGCCACCGAGCAACTGAACCTCACGAACGGCTCGCCGCGCACTACGATCATCACCAGCGCGGCGCCTGTCGACGATCTGCAGGTGCAAGTCATCCGCGACGAAACCGAGCTCGAAGGCGTGCGTCGCGCGCGCGATTCCGTCCTCGTGAACATCTCGCACGAATTCCGCACGCCGCTCGCGGCGCAGCTCGCGTCGATCGAGTTGCTGCGCGAGGGCGTCGACTCCATGTCGCGCGAGCAGCAGAAGGAGCTGGTCTTCTCGCTCGAGCGCGGCACGCTGCGCCTGACGCGCCTCATCGACAACCTGCTGGAAAGCGTGCGCATCGAGTCCGGTCAGCTCGGCATCCGACATCAGAACGTGTCGCTCGAGGAAGTGATCGCGGACGCGGACGCGTTGATCGGCGCCTTGCTCAATCAGCGCCGGCAGCGCCTGGAGCTGGAATTTCCGGAGGATCTGCCGCGCGTCGACGGCGACGGCCCGCGCCTGACGCAGGTCTTCGTCAACCTGCTGGCGAACGCCAGCAAGTTCGCGCCGGAGGACAGCGTCGTGCGCGTCGGGGCTGCGCCGCAGGGCGACAAGGTCACGGCCTGGGTCGAGGACGAAGGGCCCGGCGTGCCGGAGATCGAATCCGGCTCGATCTTCGAGCGTTTCTCGCGCGGCGCCGGCGAAGAGCCGGAGCCCGGCGGACTGGGCCTCGGATTGTGGATCGTGAAATCGATCATCGAGCGCCACGGCGGCGCGATCGCCGCGCGGCGCACGTCGGCCGGCAAGACGCGCTTCGAAGTGCAGCTGCCGGTGGCTCGCGAGTGACACACCTATGAAGATTCTCTGTGCCGATGACGACAAGGATCTGCTGGCGCTGATCGCGTTCACGCTATCGCAGGCCGGCTATCTGGTAGTGCGCGCCGGCGACGGCACGAGCGCGATCCGCGCCTTCGAAGCCGAAGTTCCGGACCTGGTGCTGCTCGACATCAACATGCCAGGCGCGAGCGGCTTCCAGGTGTGCGAGGCGATCCGCGCGCAATCGCGCGTTCCGGTCATGATGCTGACCGTGCGCGGCGAGGAAGAAGACCTGGTGCGCGCACTGGAGCTCGGCGCCGACGACTACATGACCAAGCCGTTCAGCCCGCGCACACTGCTGGCCCGAGTCAAAGCGCTGTTGCGGCGAGCGGGCCTGGAGAACTCCGCGCCGCTCGCGGCCGGGCGCGTGCAGCTGGACACGCAGGAGCACACCGTGCAGGTCGGCACCAAGGAGCCGGTGCGGCTGACGAAGCTCGAGCTCCGACTCCTGCAGATGCTGGTCGCGAACGCCGGTCACACCGTCAGCTCGGACCGATTGCTGATGCAGGTGTGGGGTCACAAAGGCTCGGGTGATCGTCAGCTGCTGAAGCAGCTCGTGCACCGGTTGCGGCAGAAGATCGAAGTGGATCCGGCCGCGCCGCAGATGCTGCAGACCGTCGTCGGTGCCGGTTACAAGCTCATCGTCGACTAGGCCCGACCAAGGAACACAGGCGCGTGCCCGCACTGTTGCGCACGATCGTGATCGTCGGCGGAGGCTTCTGCGGCACGGTGCTGGCCGCGAATCTCGTGCGACGGCCGCCGGCCGGCCCGACGCGGCTCGTGCTGATCGAGCGCAGCGGTGCGGTCGGGCGCGGTGTCGCTTACGCGGATCGCGAATTTCCGTATCTGCTCAACGTTCCGGCAAGCCGCATGTCCGCGAACAGCGCGGCCCCGAACGAATTCCTGGAGTTCGTGCAGCGGCGCATCCCTGGCGCTGGCGGCGAGGACTTCCTGCCGCGTGCGCTGTACGGCGAGTATCTGCAGGAGTTCCTGCTGGCGGCGCAGCTCAGCGCACCATCCAACGTTCGTCTCGATGTATTGCACGGCGACGTGACAAACGTGCGCCGTCTCGAGCGTCACTTGCCGCTGCAAGTCGAGCTGCGCGATGGCCGCAAGCTGACTGCCGACGATGTGGTCCTCGCGCTCGGCAACCCGAAGCCTGCTTCCTTGGCAGTGGCTGAACCGGTGGTCGATCACCCCGCGTACGTTATCGACCCGTGGTCGAGCGAGTTGCAGTTCACGCGCGCTGAGAAGGTGCTGCTGATCGGCACCGGCCTGACCGCAGCGGACGTGATCAATGCAGCGTCCGCGGATCCGCAACGCACGCCGACTCTGCATGCGCTGTCGCGTCACGGATTGGTGGCGCCACGACAGACCGCATTCCGGCCGGATGCATTCAAGGGTGACGGCAACGCGCTGGTGCTCGCTGCTTCGACATCGCTGCGGGGGCTGACGAAGTCAGTCCGGCTGCTCGCGCGCGAAGCCGAGAGTGTCGGCGGCGACTGGCGCGAAGCGATCACGTTCGTGCGCAACATGGCGCCGACGATCTGGCAACGGCTTTCCGAGCACGATCGCGTGCGCTTCCTGCGCCATCTGCGAGCCGTATGGGACGCGCATCGTCATCGTCTGCCGCTGCAATTGATCCAGCGCATCGAGGCATTGCGCAAAACGCAGCGCCTGCACGTTCACGCGGGCCAGCCGTTGCGATTCGCGGATCGCGATGGACGCATCGAAGTCGCATGGCGTCCGCGCGGCACTCGATCCGAGCGCAAGGATGTGTTCGATCGCGTCGTGAATTGCACCGGCCCGGACTATGCAGTGGCCCGCTCGACCGAACCGCTGTGGCGCAGCCTCGTGCAATGCGGTCTTTGCGTTCCCGACCCGCTGGGCCTGGGGCTGCGTACGGGGCCGCGTGGTGCGATTCTCGATGCGGATGGCTGGCCGGGCCCACACCTCTTCTATGTCGGCCCGATGCTGCGTGCCGACCTCTGGGAAGCCACTGCGGCTGCGGAATTGCGCGTGCACGCCGAGAAGCTCGCCACACTCCTGGCGACCGAGCGCGCATGATTTCAAGAACGTAATCTTTACACGGACCCTTCAAGTCACAATCGCGGTCTGTGAGTGCTATCAACTGGAATCGATGGCGTCCATGGCTGATCGGCGCGGCTCTGCTGGCCGTCAGCGCGCTGCTATTCGACGCGCTGCGTGGACTGCTCCGAGAAGTCAGCTATGCGGAAGTCGTGCAGCAGATCGCGACACAGCCCGCCACGGCCCTTTTGCTATCGGGGCTCGCGACCGTCTTGAGCTATCTCGTACTAACCGGTTACGACTTCTCAGCACTTACGTACGTGGGCGTGCAGGTTCGCCGCACCACTGTCGTACTCACATCGTTCATTGCCTATGCACTTGGCAACACGGTAGGTCTAGGTGTGCTCACCGGCGGCGCCGTGCGCATGCGCTTGTACACGGCCGCCGGCATCGACGCTGCGCGCGTCGCACAGGCTGCGGCATTCAATGCGGGTGCATTCGTCATCGGCATGACTGCATTCGGCGCTGCGGGACTGCTGTGGGGAGCGCCTGATGTTGCAGAGTTGGTGCGAATTCCGAGCTGGCTGCTGCGCGCGATTGCAATCCTGCTGTTGCTCGCGGTCGGCGCTCTGGTTGTCGCGGCCGCGCGCAGCCGTGAGATCAAGATCCTCAATCGTTGGCCGGTGCGGCTGCCGCCGCCAGAGCTCGCGATCCGTCAGCTGTTGATTTCCGCGCTCGATCTCAGCGCATCGGCTGCGGCGCTGTGGTTTCTGCTGCCTGCGGACATCGTCAGCCTGCCCGCGTTCTTCGCGTGGTATGCGATGGCGGTCGCACTCGGCTTGCTGAGTCATGTGCCCGGTGGTCTGGGTGTTTTCGAAGCTGTCATTCTGCTGGCGTGCGGTGGCCGTGCGCCGCCGGAGCAGATCATCGGCGCGCTCGTTCTCTATCGGATCATCTACTACCTGCTGCCCCTGATCGCTGCCGCGATGCTGCTCGCAGGCTACGAGCTGCGCTCCGGCGTAGCAGCGCCGATCCGTCGAGCCGCGGTCGCAATCTCACCGATGCTGCTGGCGACGCTGACGTTCATAGCTGGAGCGTGGTTGCTGGTCTCGGGCGTGACGCCGCTGTCGGGCGCTGCGACGGATCTGCTGGAGTTGCACGTGCCATTGCCGCTCGTCGAGGCGTCGCACTTCATCGGCAGCGTCGCGGGATTTGCCATGCTCGTGATCGCGCGTGGTCTGTTCCATCGGCTGGATGCGGCGTGGTGGGGCGCATTCCTGCTGGCGCTCATCGCCGCGGTGCTCGCGATGCCGAAGGGCATCGCGCTGTCGGAGGCCGCATATCTCACCGTGCTGGCATTCCTGCTGCTGGCTTCGCGGCGGCAGTTCGAGCGGCGCTCGGCGCTGTTCTCGCAAGCGCTCGGCTGGGCCTGGATCGTGTCGATCGCCTGGGTCCTTGCGGCCACCGTGCTGATCCTGTTCTTCGCCTATCGCGAAGTGCAGTACGACCGCGAGTTGTGGTGGGTATTCGAGTTCGACGCGAACGCGCCGCGCGGATTGCGCGCGATCCTGGGCGTGATGCTCGCGGGCCTCGGCTTCGCGATCTGGCAGCTGTTGCGTCCATCGACTGGCGTGCCGGCGCTGCCGAGCGCAGCGGATCTCGACCGCGCGGAAGCGATCGTCAGCGCGCAGCCGTATGCTGATGCGAATCTGGTGCTCGTCGGCGACAAACACTTGATGTTCTCGGCAACAGGCAAGGCGTTCGTCATGTTCGGACGCCAGGGACGCTCGTGGATCTCGCTGTTCGATCCGGTCGGCGCGCGCGCCGAGTGGCCGGAGCTGATCTGGCGCTTCATCGAAGAAGCGACCGATCACGGCGGCCGCGCGATCTTCTATCAAGTACGGCCGGAGTCGCTGTCGCTGTATCTCGATGCGGGCCTGCGGGCGTTGAAGCTCGGCGAATATGCCTTCGTGCCCCTGCAAGAGTTCGGCCTGCAAGGCTCGAAGCGCGCCGACCTGCGCTACGCGGTGCATCGTGCGGAACGCGATGGCTTGAGCTTCTCCGTCGCGCCGCCCAGCGAAGTGCCAGCGCTGCTTCCCGACTTGCGCACGGTTTCCGCTGCCTGGCTGGCCGAGTCACGCACGCGCGAGAAAGGGTTTTCGCTGGGTGCGTTCCGCGACGACTATGTGCTACGCCGGCCAGTCGCGATCGTGCGCCAGCGCGGCGCGATCGTCGCGTTCGCGAACGTCCTGTGCACGCAGCAGCAGAGCGAGGTCAGCGTCGACCTCATGCGGCAGCTGCCGAGCGCGCCGTCGGGCACGATGGATTTTCTGTTCACCCAGCTGATGCTGCACTTCAAAGCGCAGGGCGTGCAGCGCTTCGCGCTCGGCATGGCGCCGATGGCCGGCATGGTGACGCACGAGCTGGCGCCGAGCTGGCATCGTTTCGGGCGCTGGCTGTTCGACTCGGGCGAGAGCTTCTATAACTTCCGCGGCTTGCGCAGCTTCAAGGACAAGTTCCTGCCGGTGTGGGAGCCGCGCTATCTCGCCGCGCCGCCGGGCATGGCGACGTTGCTGTCGGTCGCGGACGTGACGGCGCTGATCGCCGGCGGGCTGCGCGGCGTGATCGCGAAATGAAGCGTTGGTGGTTGCTGGCGTTGTTGTGGAGCGCCGCGCAGTGCGGCGCCGAGACGCTCTCGCACGGGCGCTTCGAGAACCTCGCGATCTATCGTCCGGGCGGCGAGGTGCAACGTGTCGTGCTGTTCTTGAGCGGCGAACAGGGTTGGAACGAGCAGCTATCGCGCAGTGCTCAGCTGCTGGCCTCGCAGGGAGCGCTGGTCGCCGGGATCGATTCGCGCGCGCTGTTCGCGAACCTGGAGCGCGACGGTGCCGAGTGCGTCTATCCGGATGGCGACCTGGAAAATCTCAGCCATTTCCTGCAGGCGTACTATCGCTTGCCGAGCTACGAGCCGTCGGTGCTCGTCGGCTACGGTTCCGGTGCGACGCTGACTTACGCGATGGTCGCGCAAGCGCCGGCGGAGACATTCGCGGGCGGCGTTTCCATCGACTTCTGTCCGGAGCTGCGCCTGCGCAAACGCCTCTGCGAGGCGAACTCCCTGCACACGGTGCCCGTCGCCAAAGAGCGCAGCCTGCTCGTGCCGGACAAGCTCGAAGCGCAGTGGATCGTGTTGCAATCGCCGGCGAAACGCGCCTGCCGCCCGGCCGTGACGCAACGATTCGTAGATGGAGCACCGGGCAGCCGGCTCGTGCCGGTGTCGCAGGATCCGAAGTCCGGGAACTGGGAAGCGGCGCTGTTGACGGCCGTGCAGCGTCTGGATCCGCCGCCGCGAAAACGTGCGACCCCGCCGCCCGCCGAGCTCGCCGGCTTGCCGATCGTGGAAGTCCCGGCGAAGCGAGCCGGGACCACGCTCGCGATCCTGATTTCCGGCGACGGCGGCTGGGCGGGTATCGACAAGGCGGTGTCTGCCTCGCTTGCGGAGAAAGGCATCGCGGTAGTCGGCATCGACTCGCTGCGGTACTTCTGGAAGGAGCGCACGCCGCAGAGCACCGCGGCGGACGTCGACCGCATCGTGAATCACTATCTGGACGCGTGGGACCGCAACGACGTTCTGCTGATCGGCTATTCGCAGGGCGCGGACATTCTGCCGTTCGTGGTCAATCGATTGCCGGCAGCGACGCGCGCCCGCGTGCGGCTCGCAGCGCTGCTCGGGCTCGGCGAGCGCGCCGTGTTCGAGTTTCGTCTTGCAAACTGGCTGACACAGAGCGACGACGGCTTGCCGATCGCGCCGGAGCTGCAGCGAATGGCGAACGTTCGCGCTTTGTGCGTTTACAGCGACGAAGGCGACGAATCGTCGTGCCCGGATGCAGCGAGCAGCACGCTGCACGCGGTAAACTTGCCCGGCGGTCATCACTTCGGCGGCGACTACGATCGCGTCGCCGCGTTGATCCTGGAGCAACTGCGCTGACATGGCCCACTGAGATGGCCCACTGAGATGGCATTGCGCATTGGCAAGCTCGCGCGCCTCACCGGCCGCAGCGTTCACACGATCCGCTGGTACGAAACGCAGCGGTTGATCCCCGGCGTGCGGCGCGATCCGCAGGGGCGCAGGGTCTACCACGAGCAGCACGTCGAATGGCTGGCGTTGCTGGAGCGCTTGCGCCGCAGCGGCATGTCGATCAAAGAGCTGCGGGATTACGCCTCGATGGTGCGCAAGGGCTCGGCCTCACTGCGCGAGCGCCAGCAACTCCTGCGGACGCATCGCCGCTTGATCGAGCAGCGCATCGCGGATCTCTCGCAGGCGCTGCAGATCGTCGACGGCAAGATCGAGTTCTACGCGAAGTGGATCAGCAGCGGCGTGCAGCCGCCGCTTCCTTACCAGGGGTCGAAGCAATCGTAGTTGTGCTGGCGCACGATCTTGCCGTCACGGTAGGTGAGAAAGATCGCAAAGCGCGCGCGCATTTGTCCGCCCGCCGGGATGATGCCCATCGGTACTGCGAGCGTGCCGGTCCAGATTGCTTCCACCGCGACCTGTTCGCCGCTCGCGATTGCATTGACGACTTCGAAGCGCTGCGCCGTCATCACCTTGCTGCCGCGCCCCGCTGCGTCGCGCAAGCCTGCCAGATCGCGCGTCACGCCGTGCGGCACGAGCCGGTTCGGGAACTCGACCTGGATCACGTCGTCGGCGAAGAAACGCAGGCCGCCGAGCTCGTCGGACTTGCCGATCGATTCGAGATAGTCGCGCGCGAGTCGCAGCAGGTCGTGTGGCATGCGCGCATTGTAGAAGACTCAAACGAAAGCCGCCGCCCGATTCACAGCGGACGGCGGCCCGTTTGTCTGCAACCAGACGCGTCTGTCAGCGGTCAGCCGCCGGTGTCGTCCGGCTTCGCGCCAGTCTTCGAGCCGCCGCGTTCCTGCAGCTTCGCTGCGACGCGCGAGCGTACTTCCGTATCCGACGCCATGCGCTCGACGATCTTGTTGAACTCCGGCACTTGCAGGCCGCTGCGTTCCACGGCGGCGATCATGTCGGACTCGGCAGTTGCCTTGACCTTGTCCGCCTGCTGCGGATCCTTGGCGGTCTGCAACTCGGTCGCGGCCTTCTGCTGAATCGTCTGCACGGCCATGTAGGCGTCCGCAAACTGGTCGAGCTTCTTGTCCTCGATCGGGCCGGCACTGGCATTGGTCGCGCCCGGAGTCGTTGCTGCGCCCGGAGCACGCTCGTCTTCGTCGGTGGCGGCGCCCGGCGCGGTCTGCTCATCGGTCTGAGTCGGCGGCAGCTCCTGCTGATCCTGCGGTGCGGGTTCGCCCACGTCAGCGGAATCCTGATCCTGCGGGCTCGGCGGCGACGGCGGTTCCTGCGAGAACGCAACAGGAGCGGCCAGGGTCGCGGCAGCCAGGGCGGCGAGCAGTTGATTTCTCAAAGTCATGACGATTGTCCTCGGTATGCGATTGAGCGGTACCGAAACGCAATCGCCCCGCTGCTGCCGATGTTCCGTGAACGGATTTTTCGTCGCCGTGTGCAGACGCTTGCGCGAGCGCGTGTGGTTGCGACGACCACAGCACTCGCGGGAATCCAGTACGCGCTATTCGAAACGTTCGGAACTGGGACGAGCAGCAAATTCCTGCTTGCTCAGGTAACCGTCGCCGTCGGAGTCGATGCCGTCGAAGCGCTTGGCGACGCTGCCTTTCATGGATGCTTCGCTGCGGCTGATCTTGCGGTCGCTATTGCGGTCCAGCGACTTGAAGACGACTTCCACGTCTTCGGTGCTGCGGACTGGCAAGTCCTCAGCTGATGCGGCCCACGCCGCAGCTGCGGCGAGCAGCGATGTCGCGAGGAAGATGGTCTTCATGACAAATACCCTCCTTGGCAGAACGCGAGGGCGAAAAGCGCAGTTCCGGTTTATTTTCGCTGCTGGCTCAGCGCGACGCCGCCGAGAATGAGCGCGCCCGCGATCGCCATGCTGAGCGTGAGCGGCTCGCCGAGCACGATCCACGCCCACACGACGCCGACAGCGGCACCAGATATGTGACGGTGACTGCACGCGGCGCGCCGACACGATAGATCAGCCGGAAGTAGATGAAGTACGCAACGCCCGTACAGAGCACGCCGAGCAGCACGGCGCTCACCCAGGAGTGAAGCGGAACCGGCGCACTCGGCCACGAGGCGATTGCGAACGGTGCAAGCAGCAGGCTCGCGCACACGAGCGTCGCTGACGCAACGGCGCCGGACGGAATGCCTGGGAACTGACGACGGATGAGGTTGCCGCCGATGCCGTACAGAAGTCCCGCGAACGTGCCGGCCAGCGCGGCGCTCCAGACGCTGCTGCCGCCCGCTGTCTTGCCGCTCGCGAGCACAGCGACACCGACGAAGCCGACGAGCAGGCCGATAGCGCGCCGCTTGCTGATGTGCTCGCGGTAGAACACGAACGCTACCAGCGCCGTGAACATCACCGCGGTGGCATTCGTAATCGCACCGATGCCAGCAGGCGCGCGCTGGGCCGCCCAGGCGAACAACGAGAATGGAATTGCCGTGTTGATGGCCGAGACCACCACGAGCGGCAGCACATGCTTGCGCGTGAAGTGCTTGTGGGTCTTCCACAGGATCGGCAGCAGGATCAGCGCGCCCAACGTGAGCCGGATCTCCACGAGCGGCAGCGCGCCGAACTCGCGCGCCGACACGCGCATGAACAGAAACGATGCGCCCCAGATCGCGCCGAGGATCGTCAGCTCGAGCGGCGTCAGCCAGCGCGCGACCGCGGGCGCTGCAGGCCCCGAGTCGACTGTAGTGGCGGGCGCTTCGGCTTGAGACATGACACGAACCCTCGTAAGTGACACAAACTTCGCTGCTGGCTGAGCTATTTTCCCTGTAATGCAGTGCCCTGCAAGCGCATACTTCTTGCGCCAGTCACAAATATTGCTCGCGTCTCATGCCGATCCGCCCCACCGTGCTGCCTGCCTTCGCTGTGTTCGCGGCCGCTGCTCGCCACCAGAACTTTGCACACGCCGCCGAGGAACTGCACCTGACTGCGAGCGGCGTCAGTCATCACGTGCGGCGTCTCGAAACGACGCTCGGCGTAACGCTGTTTCAAAGGCACGCGCGCGGCGTAGTGTTGACGGCGCAGGGTCGCGCACTGGCAGATGCAACCAATGCTGCCCTCGCCGACCTGGATGCAGTATCCGGCTCGCTGCTGAGTCGCGACAAGGAAATTGCCCGAGTTCGGGTAACGACGCTGCATTCGCTCACCTATTGCTGGCTCATCCCGCGCCTGTCCAGCTTTGCCGCAGCACATCCGGACGTGCAGCTCGACCTGGAGACGTCGACTACGCTGGCGCGCTTCGACGACAGCGGTCCGGATCTCGGCATCCGGCACGGACCCGGGCCATGGCCGGGTCTCACTGCGCACTACTTGATGGACGACGCACTGTTCCCGGTTGCGGCGCCGACGTTGCCCGGGATCCGGCAAGTGACGAAGCCCGCTCACATTCTCCGCTTGCCGTTGATCTCGGACGTCGGTCTGCAAGGCTGGCCGGACTGGTTTCGCGCAGCCGACGTGCGTCGAGCGAATCTGCCTGCGTCCCATTCGTTCACCGACTCGACCGATGCAATGCTCGCGGCCGTGTACGGCCTGGGCGTAGCGCTCGCGCGCAGGCACATCGCCGCGCCGTACCTGGAGCGAGGCGAGTTGATCCAGCTGCCAGGCCCGACGTTGAAAGCACGCTTCTCCTACTACGTCGTGCATCCGGCGCATCGCCGGCCGACGGCGGCTGCGGCCACGTTCATCAACTGGCTGCGCCGCGAGGCCGCGAAGGAAGAAGGCGCAACTTCTTCAGGCCGAGGAACTTCGCGTAGCGCCGCGCCGCCGCCTCGAGCGCCGGCCGCTGCCGGCGGTCGGCCAGCGCGAAAAGCCGGCAAGTGATCGCGACGCAGTCCTGCTGCAACGTCCTGGACCACGTGCCTGCGACCTGGCCGTCGATCACGATCGGCGGATAGAAAATGCCGTGACCGGCATCGGCACGAGCGGCCACTTTGCTCGTCATGATGGCGCTGCGATCCTGATACGCGACCGTGTACTCGTCGTACGCGGGCAGGAGATGGCAGCCGCGTGCTGCGCGGGTCGTTACGCCGGGCGACTGCCAATACGTCTGGTCGTCGATCTTTGCAGCGAGCAGCTCCTTCGCGACCATCTCCAGTGCAATCGCTGCGTCGCCTGCAGCAAGCCCGGACCACCACGCGAAGTCGCGAACGGTCGCCGGCCCATGACTCGTGAAGTATCGCCGCGCCAGCTCTGCGAGCGACTCCTCGCGCGAGCGCTGCGGGACTGCGGGCAACCACTCGTCCATGAGCACGAACGTCTGCTGTTTGCCGGCACGCGGGCCCAGGCATACGAGTCCTTCGTGAGCGTGCCACCACAACAGATGCAGGCCGCGACTCGCTTTGGTTGCGATGCGAGCGTCTTCGAGTCGTCGGTACAGCTCGGGCCGCGACAGGCAATTGCCGCCGCGCAGTGCGTCCGTCAGGACCTTGCGACTTTGCGCGATGAGGCGACTATCGATGCTGTATTCGCGTTTGAGTCGCGACGCGCTGCGGGCCAGTGTGCGCTGCGCAGACAGTTCGAGCATCCAGCGCGCGTCATCAGCGGCAACGAAGTGCAGCGTGCCGCGCAAGGGCCAGGTGCGAACGATCTTGCGCTCGGCGATGGCTCGTTCGACGGAGGCTTCGGTCGCGCTGCGTGTGCGCAAGGCAACGGCCCACAGCGAGCCGAGGTAGTCCTGTGCCTGGATGGCGCCGAACCAACGAACGGTTTCGGCGGCGCTGGCGAACGGATTATGACCGATGCGCTGATGGCGCAGGCGCTGGGCGGCGAGTCGGATGGCGCGTCCTCCGGGCTGCGGGGGCCTGGAAAGTCTACCTGCTGTACCGGTCTGCTGCGGGGGCCTGCTGTACTGGCACGGTCGCGGGAATTCTGCGACTGCGCATTCGGCGGCGCAGGCCGTACAATTCGCCGGCTGCAAATACCCGAGGTCGAAAAATCTTTATGTCGTGGACGCTGTCGCAACGGGCGCAGAAGCTGACGAGCTCCGCCATCCGCGAGATCCTGAAAGTCACCGAGCGGCCCGAAGTCATTTCGTTCGCGGGCGGACTGCCTTCGCCGGATACCTTCCCGGTCGAGCGCCTGCGCGCCAAGGCAGCCGAGGTGCTGACGAACGATCCATCGCCGGCGCTGCAGTACGGCCCGACCGAAGGCTACCTGAAGCTGCGCGAGTGGATCGCTGAGCGTTACTCGACGCCGTCGGCGCGCATCGATCCGCAAAACGTCCTCGTGACCACGGGCTCGCAACAGGGCCTCGATCTGCTCGGCAAGACGCTGATCGACTCGGGCAGTCGCGTGCTCGTGGAGACGCCGACGTACCTCGGCGCGCTGCAGGCCTTCTCATTGTTCGATCCGCATTTCGTCTCCGTCGAATCCGACGAAGACGGGCTGGTGCCTGCCGCGCTCACGCCGAAGGTGACCGACGGCGCGCGCTTCCTTTACGTGCTGCCGAATTTCCAGAATCCCACCGGCCGCCGCATGCCGCTGGCGCGGCGCCACGAACTGGCGAAGATCGCGAAGCGGACCGGCATGCTCGTGCTGGAGGACGATCCGTACGGCGCGCTGTCGTATTCCGGCGATGTACTGCCGACACTGCTGTCGATGCTGCCCGACCAGGTCGTGCACATGGGATCGTTCTCGAAAGTGCTCGCGCCGGGATTGCGCGTCGGTTATCTGATCGCGCCCCAGGCTTTGCATCGCAAGCTGGTGCAGGCGAAGCAGGCCGCGGATCTGCACACGCCGAGCTTCACTCAGCGCATCGTTTACGAGACGGTGAAGGACGGCTTCCTCGACACGCACATCCCGACGATCCGCGAGCTGTACGGCGAGCGCTGCAGGGTGATGCTCGATGCGCTCAAGGAGCACTTCCCGGCGAGTGTGACGTGGAACGCTCCGCAAGGCGGCATGTTCATCTGGGTGCAGCTGCCGCCCGGCGTCGACAGCTTCAAGCTGCTCGACCAGGCGATCGCGCAGAACGTCGCGTTCGTGCCCGGCGGGCCGTTCTTCGCGAACGAGCCGCAGCTGAATACGCTGCGCCTGTCGTTCGTGACCGTGCCGCCGGAGAAGATCCGCCGGGGCGTGGCGCTGCTCGGCAAGCTCTTGCGCGAGAGCATCTCGACGGCACGAGTCGCATAAGAGTCGGGCTGAAGCCCGACTCCGCTACCTGTACCCCTTCGCCTGCAGCGAAAACAAATGCGCGTAGTGCCCGTTTACGCGCATCAATTCCTCGTGGCTGCCGCGTTCGACGATGCGGCCCTCTTGTATCACCACGATCTGGTCCGCCATCCGCACCGTCGAAAATCGATGCGAGATCAGGATCGCGATCTTGCCGCCCGTCAGCGTACGGAAATGCTCGAACACCGTCGCTTCCGCCGCTGCATCCATCGCAGCCGTCGGCTCATCGAGCACGAGGATATCCGCGCGCGAGCGCATGAACGCGCGTGACAGCGCGATCTTCTGCCACTGCCCGCCCGACAGTTCGCGGCCGTCGTTGAACCATTTGCCGAGCGGCGTTCGATAACCTTCAGGCAGCGTGTCGACGATCGGCTGCGCCATGCCCTTCACGCCGGCCTCGCGCCAGCGCGGCTCGTCCTCGAAGTGCTGGACGTCGCCGGCGCCGATGTTCTCGCCGAGCAGCAGCTGGTAACGAGCGAAGTCCTGGAAGATCACGCCGATGCGCTGACGCAGCGCTGCCTCGTCCCACTCGCGCAGATCTTTGCCATCGAGCAGGATGCGGCCTGCAGTCGGTTGGTACAGCCGCGTCAGCAACTTGATCAACGTCGTCTTGCCCGAGCCGTTCTCGCCGACCAGCGCGAGCGATTCGCCCGGCTTGATGTGCAGGTCGATGTCGATGAGCGACAGCTGCTCGGCGCCGGGATAGCGAAAGCTCACCTGCTCGAAGCGCACGCCGTCCTCGGGATGCGGTCCGTGCACGACATTGCCCGCCGTGCTTTCGACCGGCGTCTCGAGATATTCATAGAGCGTCGACAGATACAGGTTGTCTTCGTACATGCCGCCGACCGCGGAGAGAATTGCAGACACCGCCGACTGGCCCTGCCGGAACAGCATCAGGTACATCGTCATCTGGCCGAGCGTGATACGCGAGGCGATCGCGGAGAGCGCGATCCATGCGTAAGCGGCGTACAGCGTTGCGGTGGCGATGAGGCCGAGGAAGAAGCCCCACGTGTCGCGGCGGATCGTCAGGTCGCGATCCTCGCTGTAGAGCTTGCGGAAGATGTTGCGATAGCGCTCGAGGAACAGCGGGCCGAGGCCGAACAGCTTCACCTCCTTCGCGTGATCTTCGCGCGCCAGCACCGTCTCCAGGTACAGCTGCATGCGCGTTTCCGGCGAGCGCCACAGGAACAGGCGGAATTTGTCGCCGGAGAATTTCGCTTCGGCGAGAAACGCCGGCAGACCCGCGAGCACCAGCAGCGCGACGGCCCACGGCGAGAAGTTGATCAGCAGCGTGCCGAAGCTGATCAGGGAAATCGCGTTCTGCACCAACCCGAAGGTGCGCATCACCAGCGACAGAGGGCGGCTCGACGCTTCGCGCCGCGCGCGCGTGAGCTTGTCGTAGAACTCGGAGTTTTCGAAGTGCTCCAGCTCCAGCGTCAGCGCCTTTTCCAGAATCATCACGTTGACGCGCTGACCGAGTTGCGCCCGCAACAGCGATTGGCACAAGCCAATGCCGCGCTGTGCGCCGGCGATTGCAGCGACCAGCAGTCCTTCGCATGCAACCAGGAACAGCGCGTGACGAGTCAGAGCCGCGCGGTTCAGCGCATCGGACTGAATCGCGGCTACGACGGCATCGACGATCAGCGAGCCGACATAAGCGACGGCCGCCGGCAGCGTGCCCGCGATCAACGTGAGAATTGCGAACGCGATCGTAAGGGTGCGGCTCGTCGTCCACACCAGCTGCAACGCGCGGTGGCTGTATGCGAAGACGCCGAGAAAGCCGCGCTTCAGGCTCGGCTGGCCGATAACCGGCTGGCGCTTGCGGGGATTCAAGGAACGAAAAGAACTGACATAACGAAAGCCGAGTGTGGGGGCGTGCGACGCGCTCTGCAATGCTGCCAGCCGGCTGGTTGCACCGTCGCGGGTCGAGGCAGAGAATCGGCTGCGACATGGGTGATTCCAAAGACAAGCCGCCGACAGCTCCTGCTCCCGACAACAAGCGCTCGGGTCGCGCTGGTGTCGACGACCGCGGCAACACCGTGTGGGAATGGCAGCTGGAGACCGGCGTTTACAGCCGCGACATCAGCACGCAGAAGCTCAAGAAGCTCGACCTCGGCGACTTGTCGATTGCCGAGACCGCGAGCCATCAACGTCCGGCCGGGCTCGGTCCCAAGGACAAGCCGAAGTCACCGGGCGGCGGCTTCAATCCCTACGACAGCGGGGGCGGCGGCGATCGCGGCGGCAGCAACCCGTACGACAACGCTCGCAACACGAGCAAGAGCACGCAGCAAACGAACGCTCCGCCGGCCCGCAAGCCGATGGACTTGAAGCGCTTGGAAGAATGGATGCAGATCAGGAAGCGGCTGGAGCAGCAGAAGAAGGACGGCGACGAGGATTAGCGGTCGCCCTCATCGCTTGCTTCAGGCGCTGGGATGTTCTTGCGTACCCAGTCGACCAGCGCCTTGTCATCCGGCGTAACCGAATAATTCTTGTGACTCTTGAGGAAGCGCTTGTCGGTGACCTGCGCCTTGGTCGCTGCCAGCGTCGGGTCGCTCGCGCTGGTGACGAACAGATTGCCCTCGGCGGCAATTTGCAGGACCACCGCTGCCTCCGCCGTCGAGAACTCATCCTGCACCGAGAACTCGATTGGCAATCTCTGCACGGCAGCGCCGGCAACGTCTTTGTTCTCCACGAAGCCGCCGATGCGCACCCGGGTTCCATTCGGCATCGTGAAGCTGCGATAGCCCTCGTCATCGGGCGGCGTGGCCATAAAGTCATCGAGAAGGTTGTTGACGAATGCGAGCTCGTCATCGGTCATCGTGGCAGCGATGTTGAACTGCACCGCTCCTGCGAAAGACGTCCGTCCCTTTCGCACCTTGTCACCGGAGTTCAACGTTTCGAGATCGAAGGCGTACTGCTTGCCGGTCGGCGGAATGTCTGCGGCATGGGATGCGTTCGTCAGCATGCAAAGCACGCAGAGCGACACGAACGATCCGACTGCCTTCACCCAGCTCATCCTCGACCTCGACTTGTTCTCTGCTCGAAAGCGGCCAAGGCCCTTTCGACAAACGCCGTCAAAAGGCGTGGCTTTTGCCGGCTACCGCCGGCCCCGTCGGGCTGCAGCCCGGCCACCATCACGCCGTTTGCTCGTCGCCGTCAACATATCTATGAACGCGCGTAGCTTCGGTTGCGTTTGAGTGCGCGCGGGAAAGTACAGGAACAGTCCTGGCGTCGCAGGTAAGAACTCCTCCAGCACCGGCTCCAGCTGTCCCGTAGCCAGCTCGCGTGCTGCGAACAGATCGGCGGTGTAGATCAGCCCCATTCCCTTGAGTGCGCACGCCATCATCAGATTGCCGTCGTTGACGGTGACGCCGCCGGGGACGTCGACCGAGAACTCGCGGCCACCGCGCACGAACTCCCAGCGGTAGATCGAACCGGCGGTCAGAAAGCGATAACGAATGCATTCGTGCCGCGTCAGCTCTTCCGGCGTGCGCGGGCGGCCGCGCGCGGCGAAGTACGCAGGCGAGCCGAGTACCGACCAGCGCAGGTCCGGCGTCAGGCGCACCGCGATCATGTCTCGCTCGACCTGCTCGCCGATGCGAATGCCCGCGTCGAGATTGCTGGCGGTGAGATCGACCGCCGCGTCGTTCACGTCGATATCGACTGCAACGTCGGGATACGCGCGGCGAAAGTCCGGCAGCGCAGGCTCGATCACCAGCGGCAACGCGACGCGCGGTACCGAGAGACGCAGCAGCCCCGCGGGCCGCTCGCGCAGATCCGTGAGTGCTTCGAATGCACCGGCGATCTCAGTGGCCGCAGGTCGAACGCGGGCCAGCAGCTTCTCGCCGGCTTCGGTCAACCCTACGCGTCGCGTCGTGCGCTGAAACAGTACGAGCCCGGTCTTCGTTTCGAGCGTGCGAATCGCCTGACTCACTGCCGCGGGCGTGACGCCGAGCTCCGCGGCGGCGGCGCGAAAGCTCGCGTGCTTCGCTACCGACAGGAATTCGGACAAGCCGCTGAAACCGTCGCTGCGTGCCATCTGGGGATCCGGCGATTAGAAAGTTCATCTTTACAGCTCATTGTCCTGCAGGCGGTTTATCCAAACAACCGCCGGCGCTACCTTGCACGCCAACGAAGCGTCAGCCCGCTTCCCCAGGAGCTCAGTCATGCAGTACGCCACGCTCGGAAATACCGGTCTCGTCGTCTCGCGCCTCGCCTTCGGCGCGATGACCTTCACCTCCGGCAACCAGGACTTCGCGACGGTCTACAAGGTCGGTGCGCAGGCGGCGAACGAGTTGGTCGCGCGCTCGCTGGATGCCGGCGTGAACTTCTTCGACACAGCCGACGCCTACGCCGGCGGACAATCGGAGGTACTGCTCGGCCAGGCGCTGAAGTCCCGCCGTAACGATGTCGTGATTGCGACCAAGGTCGGCATGCGCAGCGGCACGGCCGTGACCCAATCCGGACTGTCACGCCGCCACATCCTGTGGTCGGTCGACGAAAGCCTGAAGCGCCTCGGCACCGATTGGCTCGACGTCTACATCGCGCACCGCGAGGACCCGTTCACTCCGCTCGAAGAAACGCTCGCTGCACTCGACGCCGTGGTGCGTTCCGGCAAGGTGCGCTACATCGGCTTCTCGAACTGGTCGGCGTGGAAGGTGGCCGCGGCGCTCGAGATCCAGAAAGCGAACAATCTCGCACCGTTCACGCACGGGCAGATGCATTACTCGCTGCTCGGCCGCGACGTCGAGCGCGACGTGATACCGATGATGCGTCGTTACGGCTTGGGGCTCACGATCTGGAGCCCGCTCGCTTCCGGCTTCCTGAGCGGCAAGTACACCCGCGCCACGCTGTCCGCTCCCGACAATCGCTTTTCGGGATTCGACCTGCTGCCGTTCGACAAGGAGCACGGCTTTCAGCTGGTGGAGCGCCTGCGCAAGATCGCCGCGGAGCACGACGCGAGCGTGGCGCAGACCGCGATCGCCTGGCTGCTCGCCAAGCAGAATGTGACGAGCGTGCTGATCGGCGCCAGCAAGCTGCATCAGCTCGACGACAACTTCGGCGCGGCGAATGTCGTGCTCACCGCTGCTGAAATGGCCGAGTTGGATGCGGCCACTGCGCTGTCGCCGGTCTATCCCAACTGGTTCATCGACCGCCTGCAGGACCAGGTCACTGCCAAGGCGATCGCGCGATAGGAGTCGATCATGTCACTACCACTCGAAGGTAAGGTCGCAATCGTAACGGGCAGCTCGCGCGGCATTGGCCGCGCGATCGCCGAACGACTCGCGCAGGACGGGGCCGCCGTCGTCATCAATTACGTTCGCGGCGAGCAGGCCGCACAGGAAGTCGTGACTGCCATTCGCAGTCGTGGCGGGCGAGCGGTCGCGGTTCGCGCCGACGTAGCGCGAACGGCGGAAGTCCATCGACTGTTCGACGAAGCGCGCGCAGCGTTCGGGGCGCCCGACATCGTCGTCGCGAACGCTGGCGTCGCGGTTATCAAGCCGATCACGGAAAGCACGGAGGAAGAGTTCGATTTCGTGTTCGGCGCGAACACCAAAGGCGTTTTCTTCACGTTGCAGCAAGCGGCGCGCCAGGTGCGCGATGGCGGGCGCATCGTCGTCGTCTCTACTGGCGGCACGCGCATGCTGATGTCGGGCACCGCGCTCTACCTCGGCAGCAAGGGCGCCGCCGAGCAGTTCGTGCGCGTGCTGTCGCGCGAGCTCGGACCGCGCAACATCACGGTCAACGCGCTCTCTCCGGGGTTCACCGACACGGATCTGCTGCCGGAACGAGATCGCAAGATCGCGGCGGGGATGTCGCCCTTTGCTCGCATCGGCGAGCCCGCGGAGGTCGCGTCGGTCGCGGCATTCCTCGCAAGCGACGACGCGCGTTGGGTGACTGGACAGAACGTGGGAGCGGGAGGCGGCGTCTTCTAGCTTGCTACGGCTCTGCTGTGCGCTGGCGATACAACGCCTGGATGACAGCAGCAGTGTAGGCGGAGAATTGCTGCACGTCGGGCTGGCGAGCTGCCCAATCGTCGCGCACTCTGCCCAAGTAGGCATCTCTCGCCAGCTCCAAAACCATCCGGTGCTCGGGCGGTATGCGCTCGAGCACCCATGCAGCCGCAACATCTTTCGGCACGACCTCGTCGCTGGCCAAGGTTGTCCACATGCGCGCCAAGGTGAGCACTACGTTGCGCTCGTCGCCTTTGAGATCGTCGAGCAGCTTGGGGAGCGAGTCGACGATAGCGTCACGTATGGCCTGCGCGGGCACCGGCGCGATGAGCGTTCTTGCCTCGGGACCGATCAGCGGGCGGCTCCTGCACCTCGCTGCATGCAGCAGGATGGCCAGGTCCGGATCCGCGGCGGGACCCGGAATGTCTTCGCGCTCGAATCTGTCGCGCAACCACTCTCCAAAGAGGAGCTGACGGCGCGGCGGATGGCTCCAGCGGTGCACATCCGAGGCGAGCACGAACATCGCTTCGATCGGCCGCACCGGCCCTGTGTTTGGACCGGAAAGAGCGAGCAGCCTTCGAACGATGATGCTCCGTTCCGACGAGTCCAAAGGCCGCTGCAGCACGACTAGAACATCGATGTCGCTGTTCGGCCGCAGGCCACCATCGGTGGCCGAGCCATACAAGTAACAGGCGGCGATGTCATCGGGTAGACATGCCAGGATCTCGACCAGCGTGCCCGCGTACGAGTCGTCTGCCCGTGGTGGGTTGGCCATCGAGCGTCAAGATACAGATCCGCGCGACGACCGTCGAGGCGCAGCGCTCGCTAGAATCGCTTACTCCGTCGGCGCGTAGATCTGATCGAACACGCCGCCGTCGGCGAAGTGCGTCTTCTGAGCCTTCGCCCAGCCGCCGAAGTCGGCGATCGTCACGAGCTTGATCTTCGGAAACTGCCCGGCGTGTTTCGCCGCGACCTGCTCGTCGATCGGTCGATAGAAGTTCCTGGCGATGATCTCCTGCGCCTCCGGCGAGTACAGATACTTGAGATACTCGGTTGCGACTTCGCGCGTGCCCCGGCGCAGCACGACTTTGTCCACGACCGTGACCGGCGGCTCGGCGAGAATGCTCAGCGACGGAACGACGATCTGCACCTTGTCCGCGCCGAGCTCCTTGATCGAGAGGAATGCTTCGTTCTCCCACGCGAGCAGCACGTCGCCGATGTCGCGCTGGACGAACGTCGTCGTCGCACCGCGCGCGCCGGTGTCGAGCACCGGAACGTTCTTGAACAGCTTGCGAATGTAGTCCTTCGCGGTCGCCTCGCTCCCGCCCGGCTGTTGCAGGGCCCAGGCCCAGCCCGCGAGATAGTTCCAGCGCGCTCCGCCGGAGGTCTTCGGGTTCGGCGTGATGACGGCGACGCCCGGTTTGACGAGATCGCCCCAGTCGCGAATGTTCTTCGGATTGCCCTTGCGCACCAGGAAGACGATCGTCGACGTGTAGGGCGAGCTGTTGTGCGGCAGGCGCGATTGCCAGTTCACGGGCAGCAACTTGCCGTTCGTGGCGATTGCGTCGACGTCGCCGGCGAGCGCGAGCGTGACGACGTCGGCCGGCAGACCATCGATGACGGTGCGCGCCTGCTTGCCCGAACCGCCGTGCGATTGCTTCACCGTGACGTCCTCGCCGGTCTTGCCCTTCCAATACTTGGCGAAGGCCGCGTTGTACTCCGCGTACAGCTCGCGTGTCGGGTCGTACGACGCGTTCAGCAGCGTGACTTCTTTGGCGTGCGCGAGGGGCGCCGCGAGTGCGAGCAGCACGGACGCGGCGACGATCCGTAAATAGCGGGTCATGAGAAATCCTCCAGAAGAATTCGATCAGAACTGCAGCGCGAAGCGCGTGAACACTGCCTTCTCGTCCGGTCGATCGGCGCCGCCGGCAGCGCCGCCATCGAAGCTCGTGACGTCGTAGTTCACGGACCACTTGTAGTTCTGGCTGAGATACCAGTTGACGCCGACACCCCACGCGCTCGCCTTGCTGGCAGCGCTGTCAGGGTTGGCGAACGAGTTCGGGCCGTCGACGAAAGCGTCGTCGTCGATATCGAGCTCGTGATAGCGCGCGACCAGCTCCCAGGCACCCCAGGTGTGATTCTCCAGCGAGAAGACAGATCCGGGTGTGTAGCCGCGGAACGCTTCGTCCTCGCCCGTCGCGAACCACGCGAGCTGTACTTGCCAAGCCGTGTTATCCAGCGTCGCCGAGCGCAGGCCGGCGGTCGGCGTTGCACGCGTGACGTCCTGCGACACGTTCACGTACTCGCCGAGCACGCTGAAGCTGCCGACGGAGTAGTAGGCCTGCGGCGTCCAGCGTATCCGCTCACCATCGGCGAAAGTGCCATTCACCGCAGGCGTCGCGCCGCTTGCGGCTGTCGTGCCGCGGTAGCTGAAGAACGTCTGCTGGCCCGGCGTGCGATAGCTGGGCAGCAGCGTCGTCGTGGCGCTGCCCGTCGAATCGACGAACGTACCGGCAATACCGAAGCCGAGGCCGCGCAACGCGAAGCTGTCCGAGTTGATGAACGGCTGGAGGAAAACGCGCGCGGCCCAATCGCCTTTCGTATCGTTCTCCGCGTCGGGCGTCGGCGCGTTGCCGTCGCTGCTGCCGCCGTCGCTCACGCCGTTGAAATAGCCCACCGAGTAATTCACGAGACCGCCGGCAACGTCGCCTCCGAATTGCAGACCGAGGTCGCGGTTGGGCACGAGGCTGGTGGGAAAACCGCGCTCGATGAACCGCAGGTCTGTCGCCGACTGCAGGCGCTCCAATCCGACCGGCACCTTGAACTTGCCGGCGGTGACCACCGCCCAGGGCTTGAGTCGCGCCGCGATGTACGCGTCCTGGACGATAGCGCGGCCGCCCGCGAAGTCGGGCGTGAAGCGGAAATCGTAGATCCCGTTGAGCGTGCCTTCGAGGATCGGCCGCACGCGCCGCAGGATCCACGTGTCCGATGTCTCGGGCGTCACGTCGTCCGGAAAGTAGCGGCCGTCGAACTGCAGCACGCCGCGCAGTCGCACGACGTTGGCTCCATCGGCGGACTGAATGCGGAAGCCCTGTTGAGGCGAGGCCCGCACGACAGGTGTGTTCGGCACCGCGGCCTTCGCTGCTTCGTCCTGCAGCTCCAGCTTGCGTTCGAGCACACGGATCTTTTGTTCCTGCGCTTCCAGGCGCTCGCGGAGCTCGGAGACGTCGTCGGCGCGTGCGGCACCGGCGGCGAGCAAGAGCGTTGCGGAAACGGCAGCTGCGATCCTCATGGGTCTCCCGATCGGTGGCAAAACGAGGACAGCCATCGTAGGGAACAGGCCGTTAACACTTCAGTCGAGCGGCGGTAACAAAGGAGTCGTGGTATTTGACTCGCCGGGCGAACGCCGGTAATACTCGCCGCCATGTCGTTACGACGTGTAATTTCTGGCCAATGGTGGTGGCGCCTCTCATAAGGGAGGGGGCCGCTGGACCTGCATATAACGTAACGTTCGAACCAGAAACCCATCTCCGAGCACGAATCCGGAGATGGGTTTTTTTATCGCCTCCCGCCCGGACTTCGCGCAACGAGGTCGCTGACGAGGAGCTGCTGCTTGAAACCGCCATTCGACATTGCTGCCGACCTTGACACGCCGGTCTCGGCGTATCTCAAGCTCAAGCCGTTCAAGCCGCGCTTCCTGCTGGAGAGCGTCGAAGGCGGCGAGCGGCTCGCGCGCTATTCCTTCATCGGCTTCGGCGATTGCGCCGAGGTGCGGCTCGATGAGCGCGGACTCACTGTCAACGGCCGCACGCGCCCCGCACCGGATTCGCAGCAGGAGCTGCTGCAAGCGTTGCGCGATGCGCTTGCGCATACGCCACAACCTAGCCCACGAATTCCCGGCGTGCCGCTGCCCGGCGGACTGGTCGGCGTTGCGGGCTACGATCTGGTGCGAAATTTCGAGCGGTTGCCGGCACGCGCGCGCGTCGTGGAGCCCTCGCCGCAAGCTCACTATCTCGCGCCGCAATCGCTGCTGGTGTTCGATCACCTGACCCGCGGCGTCGCGTTACTCCACGCGGGCAGCGAAAGCGAGCGCAGCTCGTTGCGCAAGCAAGTCGTGCAAGCGCTGCGCGGCGCGATTCCACAGAGCGAGAAGCGCATTCGTTATGCCCCGGCCGTGGGCAGCCTCAGCCAGGCCGAGTTCATCGACGGCGTTCGTCGCACCAAGGAATACATCGCCGCCGGCGACGTCTATCAGCTGGTGCTGTCGGTGCGCTTCGCCGGCGAATGCGAGCTGGAGCCATTCGAAACCTATCGCGCGCTGCGGCTGCTGAACCCTTCGCCCTATATGTTCTATTGCGACCTCGGCGATTGCGTCGTCGTCGGCTCTTCGCCCGAAGCATTGGTGAAACTTTCGCACGGGCATGCGCAGATGCGCCCGATCGCCGGCACGCGGCCGCGCGGCCGTGACAGCGACGAGGACGAGCGGCTGCAGGAAGAGTTGCTGGCAGATCCGAAAGAGAACGCCGAGCACATCATGCTGGTCGATCTCGCGCGCAACGATCTCGGCCGTGTTGCGCGCGCCGGCACGGTGGGCGTGAATCCTTATCGGCACGTCGAGCGCTACAGCCACGTCATGCACATCGTCAGCGGTGTGAATGGCGAGCTGGCGCCCGGCAAGGACGCGTTCGATTTGTTCGCAGCCGCGTTCCCCGCGGGCACGCTGGTCGGCGCGCCGAAAGTGCGCGCGATGGAAATCATCGACGAGCTCGAGCCCGTGCGCCGTGGCTTCTACGGCGGCACGGTCGGCTACTTCGGCCATGGCGGCGACATGGACCACGCGATCACGATCCGTACGATGGTGTTTCGCGGCGACACGTACAGCTATCAGGCGGGCGCAGGCCTGGTCGCGGACAGCGTGCCGCAGACCGAATACGAGGAAGTGCTGGCGAAAAGCGCCATCGTGCGCCGCGCGCTGGCACTCGCAGAGGAGGGCCTATGAGCGCTGCTCCTGCCACGCGGCTCCTGCTCATCGACAACTACGACTCCTTCACCTACAACCTGGTGCAGGCGTTCATGGTCCTCGGCGCCGAGGTGCTGGTCCATCGCAACGATCAGATCTCGGTCGACGAAGCGCGGGCGTTGCAGCCGACTCACTTGTGCATCTCGCCAGGGCCCGGGACGCCGTACGACGCCGGAGTCTCGATGCAGATGATCGACGCATTCGCCGGCCACGTGCCGGTGCTCGGTGTCTGTCTCGGACATCAGTCGCTGGTCGAGGTGTTCGGCGGCAAAGTCGTGCGCGCAGCGCGGCTGATGCACGGCAAGACTTCGTACGTGCATCACGACGGCCGCGGCATTCTCGCGGGCCTGCCGGAGCCCTTCGAGGCGGGTCGCTATCATTCGCTGATCGCGCAGCCGCAGTCGCTGCCGGACGTGCTGGAAGTTTCGGCGCGCACTGACGAAGGTGAGATCATGGCCGTGCGCCATCGCGAGCTGGCGGTGGAAGGCGTGCAGTTTCATCCGGAGAGCGTGCTCACGCCGCAAGGGCCGGTGCTGATGGACAACTTCCTGCGACAACGCTCGCCAAGGCGCCAGCAATGACTGCTCTGCGCGAAGTTCTCGAGCTGCTGCTCGACCGCCGCAACCTGAGCGAGGCGCAGGCTGCCGACCTGTTGGTCGCGCTCACTGACCCGACGCTGTCGCCGGCGCTCGGCGGGGCGTTGCTCGCCGGACTTCGCGCGAAAGGTGTCACCGCCGACGAAGTGCGCGGTTTCGCAAAGACCATGCGCAAGCTCGCGCGACGGCCGATCCTGCCGGACGGCGGGCCGCTGGTCGACATGGTCGGCACTGGCGGCGATGGCTCAGGAAGCTTCAATCTTTCGACAGGAGCCGCGTTGCTGGTCGCGGCGATGGGCATTCGCGTCGCGAAGCACGGCACGAGCTCGGTTTCGAGCCGCAGCGGCAGCGCAGACGTGGTTCGCGCGCTCGGCTTGAATCTGCCGCTCGACGAGAAGGCCGCTGGCGAGTGTCTCGCGGCGACTGGCTTTACGTTTTTCTTCGCGCCGCATTACCACCCGGCGATGAAAGCAGTGATGCCGATCCGGCAAGCGCTCGGCGTGCGTACTGTCTTCAATATTCTCGGACCGCTGTCCAATCCTGCGGAGCCGCCGTTTCATCTGATCGGTGCGTATCACGTCGACATTGCCGCGTTGATGGCCGACACGCTCGCTGGCCTGCCGATCGAGCGTGCGTTCGTTGTGCACGGCGAGCCCGGTTGGGACGAGGCGACGCCGATCGGACCGTTCACGCTGTTCGACGTGCGCCCTGGCGAGGTCAAGCGCTCGCGTCGCAGTGCGGAGGAGTTCGCACTGCCTGCCTGCACCGCTGACGAGCTCAAAGGGGGCGATGCCGCCTACAATGCCGAGCACCTGCGGGCAGTGCTCGAAGGACG